>TARA_B110000027_G_scaffold8325_1_pt1 | contig 41945 bp, 34 predicted proteins | sample TARA_B110000027 | Tara Oceans TARA_B110000027 (sample SAMEA4397101) | marine metagenome | biome: Polar Biome; feature: [SRF] surface water layer (ENVO:00010504); material: water (ENVO:00002006), including particulate matter (ENVO:01000060) such as... | depth 5 m
TTTTTTTTAATAAAGACAAGAAATAAACCATAAATGAGTATTTCGACTACAGAATTACACAAGGCACTTAAAACCTTTTTTGGGTTTGATAAATTTAAAGGGTTACAAGAACAAGTTATTGTTAGTCTTTTAGAAAAGAAAAACACTTTTGCCATTATGCCTACAGGTGGCGGAAAATCGCTTTGTTATCAATTACCTGCATTGATGCAAGACGGTACAGCTATTGTGGTATCTCCTTTAATAGCACTCATGAAGAATCAAGTAGATGCTATTAGAGGTATTTCTAATCATGAAGGTATTGCACATGTTTTGAATTCTTCATTAAACAAAACAGAAGTTAAACAAGTGAAATCAGATATTGAGGCTGGAATTACAAAGCTTCTCTATGTTGCTCCTGAATCTCTTTCTAAAGCTGAAAATATTGAGTTTTTAAAAGATCAAACGATTTCATTTATGGCCGTAGATGAGGCCCATTGTATCAGTGAATGGGGACATGATTTTAGACCAGAATACAGAAACTTAAAACATATTATCACTCAGATCGGAGATAATATTCCTATTATAGGACTTACAGCTACAGCAACTCCAAAAGTACAAGAAGATGTTTTGAAAAATTTAGGAACAACAGATTCTCAAACATTTAAAGCCTCTTTTAATAGACCAAACTTGTTTTATGAAATACTGCCAAAAACCGATCAAGTTGATAATGACATCATAAGATTTGTAAAACAAAATGAAGGTAAGTCTGGAATTATTTATTGTTTGAGCAGAAAACGCGTCGAAGGCTTATCACAAATTCTTCAGGTCAATGGTATCAAAGCTGTGCCCTACCATGCAGGTTTAGATGCCAAAACACGTTCCAAACATCAAGACATGTTTTTGATGGAAGACACAGACGTTGTCGTGGCCACAATTGCCTTTGGAATGGGGATTGATAAACCAGATGTTCGTTTTGTTATACATCACGATATTCCAAAAAGTATCGAAAGTTATTACCAAGAAACTGGTCGTGCTGGTCGTGATGGTGGCGAAGGCCATTGTTTGGCGTATTATGCATATAAAGATATCGAAAAACTTGAAAAATTCATGTCTGGTAAACCTGTTGCCGAACAGGAAATTGGATTTGCGTTACTTCAAGAAGTAGTCGCTATGGCGGAAACATCAATGTCACGTCGTAAATTTATTTTACATTATTTTGGGGAAGCATTTGATAACGACACAGGCGATGGCGGAAACATGGACGATAATGTGCGAAACCCGAAACCACAATCGGAAGCTGAAGATCAAGTAAAATTATTACTTGATACAGTATCAGAAACTCACGAAAAATATAAAAGTAAAGATCTTGTTAATGTTATCATAGGATTTGAAAATGCGCTTATAAAGTCGCACCGCACAAACGAACAACCCTTTTTTGGTAAAGGGGTTGATAATGACGTTTTGTATTGGATGGCACTTATTAGACAGGTGCTAGTAGCTGGTTTCATGCGCAAAGACATTGAAACTTATGGCGTATTAAAACTGACGCCTAAAGGCCGCGAATATATAGAGAACCCAAGCTCATTTATGATGACCGAGGACCACACATATCATGAACAAACGAATAGAAATTATAATAACACTTCAAGTGTTGTGGATGCGGCGCTGATGCGGATGTTAAAAGATCTTCGTAAATCAAATGCTAAAAAACTAGGCGTTCCACCGTTTGTGATTTTTCAAGATCCATCACTTGAAGATATGGCGCTTAAATATCCAATTACAATCGAAGAATTGTATAATATTCATGGTGTAGGAGAAGGGAAGGCCAAGCGTTATGGAAAAGACTTTGTATCTCTTATAAAGCGCTATGTTGATGAAAATGAGGTAGAACGTATGGAGGATATGATTATTAAATCTACAGGTTTAAACTCTTCATTAAAACTATATATAATCCAAAATATAGATAGAAAACTACCATTTGATGATATTTCTTCTGCCAAAGGTATGACAATGACTGATTTTGTTAGAGAATTGGAAGCCATTGTGTTTTCGGGTACAAAATTAAATATAAATTATTGGGTTGATGAATTATTTGATGAAGACCAACAAGAAGAAATTCATGACTATTTTATGGAATCTGAAACTGATGATATAGAAGCAGCCATCGAAGAATTTGATGGAGAATATGACGATCAAGAATTACGTATTTACCGTTTAAAATTTATAAGTGAAGTCGCTAATTAAGCGCATTTTCCACAAAACTATTCAGGAAGCTTTTTTGTTTATAATTCCTTCCTATATTTGCAGCTGTAAAAAACAATAAATATAGACACATGACTGACGGCTTATACGCAAAATTCAACACCTCTAAAGGTGACATTTTAGTAAATTTAGAATTTGAAAAAACACCTGGTACTGTTGGTAATTTCGTTGCCTTAGCACAAGGAAACTTAGAGAATTCTGTAAAAAATCAAGGTGACCCCTACTATAACGGCTTAAAATTCCATAGAGTCATTCCTGATTTTATGATTCAAGGGGGGTGTCCACAAGGCACAGGAACAGGAAATCCTGGTTATAAGTTTGAAGATGAATTTCATCCCGATTTAAAACATGATAAGCCTGGGATTCTATCTATGGCAAATGCTGGACCTGGTACTAACGGAAGTCAATTTTTCATCACTCATATTCCAACCGATTGGTTAGATGGAAAACATACAGTTTTTGGAAATGTTATTGAAGGTCAAAAAATAGTAGACACTATTGCGCAAGGCGATGTTTTGGACACTTTAGAAATTATAGCAGTTGGTGCAAATGCTGAAGCATTTCAGGCTGTGGAGGCTTTTAGAACTTTTGAAGGTTTAAGAGAGAAAAATCTTGCTAAACAAAAAGCAGCTGTAGAAGCTGAACTTGATAAGATCGCCGCAGGCTTCGAGAAAACGGATAGCGGATTGCGTTACCAAATTCTTCAAAAGGGGAGTGGAGCACAACCTACAAAAGGTGCTACAGTTTCTGTACATTATAAAGGGCAGTTGTCTGATGGAACTGTATTTGATTCCTCATACAAAAGAAAAGAACCTATTGAATTTGCTTTAGGAACTGGTCAAGTAATTTCTGGATGGGATGAAGGCGTTGCACTTTTAAGTGTAGGTGACAAAGCTCGTTTTGTAATTCCAAGCCATTTAGGCTATGGAGCGCAAGGCGCTGGCGGAGTGATTCCTCCAAATGCGAACTTGATTTTTGATGTTGAGTTAGTAGCCGTTAAATAATTAAATTTCAAATGTTACAAAAAGCACCTTTTAGGTGCTTTTTGTGTTTTATGTTAGCTGTTCATAAACATCTCTTAATAATCCTTAAAGTTTCAATACTTATTTGTAGATTTGTTCGCGTTTAACAACGCATAATGACAAACACTACTACGAAATATATTTTTGTTACTGGAGGCGTAAGTTCTTCGTTAGGTAAAGGAATTATTGCTGCATCTTTAGCAAAATTGCTTCAAGCCCAAGGCTACCGCGCAACAATTCAAAAATTAGATCCATATATTAATATTGACCCCGGAACGTTAAACCCCTATGAACATGGTGAATGCTATGTGACTGACGATGGCGCAGAAACCGATTTGGATTTAGGACACTATGAGCGTTTTCTAAATGTCCCAACTTCTCAAGCAAACAATGTAACTACAGGCCGTATTTATCAAAGTGTCATTGATAAAGAACGTCGTGGTGAGTTTTTGGGTAAAACCGTACAAGTAATTCCTCATATTACCGACGAAATTAAACATCGTGTTCAGATTTTAGGGAAATCTGGAGACTATGATATCGTTATTACAGAAATTGGTGGTACTGTCGGAGATATAGAATCTTTACCGTATGTGGAAGCAGTACGACAACTAAAATGGGAAATGGGTTCTGAAAATGCACTTGTTATTCATTTAACCTTAATTCCATACCTCTCTGCAGCAGGAGAGTTAAAAACAAAACCCACGCAACACAGTGTGAAAACATTGATGGAAAGTGGTGTGCAAGCGGACATATTGGTGTGTAGAACAGAACATAAACTAAGTGACAGTATTCGTACTAAATTGGCACGTTTTTGTAATGTTAAAAGAGAAGCAGTCATCGAATCTATTGATGCGTCTACAATATATGATGTTCCCAATTTAATGTTGGAAGAAGGCTTGGATAAAGTCGTCTTAGAACAATTAAAACTAGAATCTCATACTCCAGATTTAACGTCTTGGAACAACTTTTTAGCAAAACATAAAAATCCTAAAAGCGAAGTCGTTATAGGATTAATAGGAAAGTATGTTGAACTTCAAGATTCTTACAAATCCATTTTAGAAGCCTTTACCCACGCTGGTGCGGCTAACGAAGTTAAAGTCAAAGTAGAGTCCATACATTCCGAATACCTCAAGCCAGAAAATATCGCCACCAAACTAGCCCATTTAGATGGAGTATTGGTAGCGCCTGGGTTTGGAGAACGAGGAATTGAAGGGAAGATCGAAGCCATTCGGTATGTGAGGGAACAGCACATTCCATTTTTTGGGATCTGTTTAGGGATGCAAATGGCCGTGATTGAATTTTCGAGAAATACTTTAGGTTTAGCGGAAGCAAATTCATCTGAAATGGATGCTTCAACGCCACATCCTGTAATTGATATTATGGAAGCTCAGAAAAAAATCACTGAAAAAGGGGGAACCATGCGTTTAGGGGCTTGGAAATGTGACCTAGCTAAAGATACCAAAATCGCATCGATTTATAATACATCTTCCATTATGGAGCGCCACAGACACCGTTATGAGTTTAATAACGACTTCAAGTCACAGCTTGAATCTGCTGGGATGATCGCTTCGGGTTTCAACCCAGAAACTGGACTTGTTGAAATTATTGAAATTCCTGCACATCCGTGGTTTATCGGGGTACAATACCATCCTGAATATAAAAGTACAGTGGCCAATCCACACCCGTTGTTTTTGGCATTTATAAAAGCGGCTTTAAAATACAAAACAAAAAAATAAGACTCATTGATTTGACATTAGCCATTCGGAAGTAATGTCATTTATAATTTAAAAGAAATGGAAGAAAAAAAATTAGATATAAATTCAATTATTGGGTTTTTGCTCATAGGTGGTATTTTACTGTATATGTTATGGCAAAATCAACCGACGCCAGAACAACTTGCGGAGCAAGAAGAAGCAAAACAAGAACAATTAGCAAGTGAAGCAGCTACGAAAGCAACGGAATTGACGACTAATACAGATGCGTTCTCGAACTCTTCTCCATCAGATTCGTTAGCATTAGCACGTTTTAAAAATACGGTTGGCGATTTTGCTTACGCCCTAACATTACCTTCTGCAACATCTGACATAACTCGTTTTGAAAATGAACTTTTAGCGCTTAAAATTGATAATAAAGGCGGATTTATTTCAGAGGTAAAACTAAAAAGCTTTGTCAATCATGATTCAGTACCTGTCTATCTAATCAAAGACGGCAGCTCTACATTTAATCTGAATTTTGCAACTACCGATAACCGCACACTCAATTCATCTGATCTCTATTTTGAACCAACACTAAGTACTTCTGGAGATAATCAAGTGCTTTCAATGCGTCTTAAAGTCTCTGAATCGCAGTTTCTAGAATACCGCTACGAATTGAAACCTAATGATTATATGTTAGGGTTTTCTGTACGTTCTCAAGGGTTGTCAAATGTTCTTAACACGTCTCAAGACGTTCAACTCGATTGGAAATTTGATGCCCACCGTCAAGATCAAAGTATTTCGTTTGAAAACCGCTATACGCGTATGACCTACCAGCATGAAGGGGATAAAGTAAACAAACTCTCTCAAACTGGTGATGATGATGAAACAGAGGAGGATTTAGCATGGATTTCTTTTAGACAGCATTTCTTTAGTTCTATTTTAGTTCCGGAAGTTCCGTTTAAAACAGCAGACTTAAAATCGTTTAATTTGGTAGAAGATGAAACGGTTGATACCCTTTTCACAAAACGTTATGAAATTAGCCTTCCATTGAATTTTTCTGGAGGCGAGTTGACGCACAACATGAATATTTATTATGGGCCTACCTATGATAATATTCTTAAAACATACGACCAAAATTTAGAAGCAAGTATTCCTTTTGGATGGGGAATTTTTGGGTGGATAAACAAAGCCGTTTTTAGTCCTTTATATGCTTGGTTGACCAGCTATTTACCTTACGGAATTGCAATTATAGTGATGACTATTATGGTGAAAATCTTGTTATCTTTTGTGCAGTATAAGCAATTCATGACGCAAGCCAAAACAAAAATTCTGAAACCAGAATTAGATGCACTTCGCGAGAAATACAAGAACAATAAAATGAAATTGCAACAAGAAACGTTGGCGCTTCAAAACAAAGCGGGTGCGAGTCCACTGAGCGGTTGTATACCTGGACTGTTGCAAATGCCGATTTTCTACGCCTTGTTTATGTTTTTCCCAATTGCCTTTGAATTACGTCAAAAATCATTTTTGTGGGTCGATGATTTAAGTTCTTACGATTCCATCTTAGAGCTTCCGTTCAATATTCCTTTTTATGGCGATCACGTGAGTCTATTTCCAATTTTAGCTTCCATTGCCATCTTCTTTTATATGAAAATGACTACGGGACAACAAATGGCTACACAACCAACGCAAGAAGGTATGCCAGATATGGGTAAAATGATGAAATACATGATTTACTTTTCTCCTGTTCTAATGCTCGTATTCTTTAATAACTATGCATCAGGGTTGAGTTTATACTACTTTATTTCCAATCTGATTAGTATTGGAATTATGATCGTGATTAAAAACTTCATTATAGATGAAGAAAAAGTATTGGCTAAAATTCAAGTGAGTAAGGCAAAGCCTAAAAAACAAAACCGTTTCCAAAAAAAAATGGCAGAGATTATGGCACAAGCTGAAGCTCAAAAAGAAGCCCAACAAAAACGGAAGAAATAAGAGTTTTGAGAGAATGTCTCGCTGAGCGCAGTCGAAGTGTAGAAAAAGGTAAAAGAGTTCAGAGTTCAGAGTTAAGAGTTCAGAGTTTTGAGTTATGAGTTTTGAGAGAATGTCTCACTGAGCGCAGTCGAAGTGTATAAAAAGGTAAAAGAGTTCAGTGTTCTGAGTTTTGAGTTTTGAGTTCTGAGTTAAGAGTTATGATAGAATGTCACACTGAGCGCAGTCGAAGTGCATAAAAAGGAAAAGAAAATAGACGAAAAAAATGTCTTAGCGGGAATTTGTTGGGTTGAAAGTTGAAAAACCGTTCCTTACGCAAATATTACAGTTTATTACGTCATTTGACCGTTTGTTACATAACACTTTCTGATATTATAGTATTTTATTACATTTATTGATAAAACCAGAAGCCATTGGCTTTACTAACCAACTCAAATGAAATATTCAACACCCCACTTTTTGACACTCTTATTTTTAACTGTTGGCCTAATGGCCTTTAGTCAAGTAGGCGTAGGAACCACCACACCAGAAGGCGCCCTAGACGTAGTATCGTCAAATAGTGGTTTAGTTTTACCACGTGTAGCAACTACTGCTGCCGTTACCACTCCCGTTGATGGGATGATGGTGTGATATCTCTTCTACATGTCCAAAAGTTTATGAAAACGGTACATGGTCTGATTGTTTAAGTTCTGGAAGCGGGATTCCTGCCGGTGGAGGTGCGCTCGCAGCAGTATTTAACGATTGTGATCTAAATGGGTTTTCAGGGACTTTTACAGATGGTGTAGCACTATCGAATGCGTCCTTTAGTGTAACCATTACTAATAACACATTTTCAAACGCCTCAGTTAATATTGCAAATAGTGACTTAGTATTTAGTGGCATAACTGGAATAATGGTAAACTTTACATCTATAACACAGTTTGTACTTATTCCAGGACAAAGCAAACTTGTTACTTATAACCTAACAGGAATGCCCAACGGTACTGGAACCTTAACAGCTAACTGGAATAATTATGTGCTGTCTTGTACACGTTCCGTAGCTGTGAATTAACACCTTCATAGATTTCTTTAATATTACAAACCAAGAGGATAGAAAATTGAGTTCTACGGTATGAGTGTAGAGCGTATTAGATATTAAGACACTTCATACTGTCAACAGACAGCGCGACAATTTATTGTAAAAACCTGTGACTAAGAAACACATTCATCCAAAAGAAGCATAGCAAGGCATTGGAATAAGTTGTAAATTTGCAACATGAAACGAGCATGTTAAAAATATTATCATCCAAAAGAATGATTAATAGCGAACAGCATGTGTCCTTAAAACAATAATATAAACACATGAAAACAGTTGTTGTAGGCCTCTCCGGAGGAGTAGATTCTAGTGTTGCTGCCTATTTACTAAAAGAACAAGGGTATAATGTGATCGGTTTGTTCATGAAAAACTGGCATGATGATTCTGTGACTATTTCTGATGAATGTCCTTGGCTAGACGATAGTAATGATGCGATGCTGGTCGCTGAAAAACTAAATATTCCCTTTCAAACGGTAGATTTAAGTGCCGAATACAAAGACAAGATCGTCGATTATATGTTTGAAGAGTATAAAAATGGACGTACTCCAAACCCTGATGTTCTTTGTAACCGCGAAATTAAATTTGACGTTTTTCTAAAAATAGCGTTATCTCTCGGAGCGGATTACGTGGCTACAGGGCATTATTGCCGAAAAGGTAGTGTTGAACAGTCAAATCCTCCGATTTATAAACTCCTTTCAGGTGTAGATTCAAATAAAGATCAATCGTATTTTCTATGTCAATTGTCGCAAGCACAACTCTCAAAAACTTTATTTCCAATTGGTGAATTAACCAAACCCGAAGTGAGAGCCATAGCCACAAAACTAGATTTAGTAACAGCAGATAAAAAGGATTCTCAAGGCTTATGCTTTATTGGAAAAGTACGCTTGCCCGATTTTTTACAACAACAGTTACAGCCTAAACAAGGTCAAATTATAGAAATTCCAGAAAGTTTTGAAGACTATAAAATTACGACACCAACCTTTGAGACCAATGAAGAAGCGCTTGTTTTTGGAGCGCGAAAAATAAAATATAAAAGTTCAGATGGCGCCGTTGTGGGGACACATCAAGGCGCACATTATTTCACTAAAGGACAGCGCAAAGGCCTAGCTGTTGGAGGAACTGTGGAACCGCTTTTTGTTATTGATACTGATGTTATTGAGAATATAATATACACTGGTCAAGGGAAAAACCACCCGGGACTCTACCGTTCTGTTTTGCGTGTACAGCCTTCAGAAACGCATTGGGTCCGTCCCGATTTAGAACTCAAAGTCGGTCAATCCCTTCAAGTTATGGCACGGATTCGTTACCGCCAGTCCTTAGAAGTAGCGACTATATATGCCACTAAAGAAGGCCTCTATGTGGCTTTTGATTCACCACAATCCGCGATCACAGAAGGTCAATTTGTAGCCTGGTATTTAGACGATGAATTAGTAGGTTCGGGTGTAATTTCTTAACTTGTAACCCTAGTTAAATTCCTAGAATATGCGCAATTTATTACTTTGTTTTATAATATGTCAGTTCTCCACTTTTGCTCAGCAAGAGGCTTGGGTATATCTCTCAGATAAGCCCAACGCAGCAACTCAGTTAGCAGCTCCAATAACGATATTAACCCAGGCTGCAATTGATCGGAAAACCAATCATGCTATAGCGATTGACGAACGCGATGCGCCTGTTCATGAACCTTATATCACACTTTTAAAAGAATCCATAGGAATTACCTATAAAGCCAAATCAAAATGGTTTAATGCGGTGCACGTCATCGGCGAGGAATCTGCTATTAATGCATTGCTGACAGTTCATGATTTTATAGATTATATTGATTTTGCCGATTCAAATTTAAATGCACGAGTTGGAGCAGTTCAAGATAAATTTCAATTGGAATCCAATCTGACTGATTTCACCTATGGAAGTACTCAAAATCAAGTAGAAATGATCCATGTAGATGCCTTACACACTGCCGATTATACTGGAGATGGTGTAGTGGTTGCAGTTATAGATGCAGGGTTTCCAAACGTAGACACCATGACAGGGTTTGAACGCTTGCGCACAGCAGGAAACTTAATGGGCGGCTATGATTTTGTTAATAAAACGGCAGATGTTTATAATTCTACGGCGAGTGACCATGGCACTAAAGTATTAAGTACGATGGCAGGATATATTGAAAATCAATATGTGGGAACGGCACCAGATGCCACCTATTATGTGTTTTTAACAGAAGATGTCTATAACGAATCCCCATTGGAGGAAAGCTATTGGGTTGAAGCTGTAGAACGTGCCGATAGTTTAGGCGTTCAAATTATTAACACCTCGTTAGGCTACAAAGATTTTGATAATTCGAATTATGATTACTCTGATGAAGACTTAAATGGCACAACAACTTACATCTCCAGAGGTGCCAATATAGCCTTTGAAAAAGGATTGATTTTAATCACTTCAGCTGGTAATTCTGGAGCTTCAGGTATTAGCGCTCCTGGCGATGCTGCCGGTGTTTTGACGATTGCTGCGGTAGATGGAAATGGAAATTATGCTAGTTTTAGCTCTCAAGGAAGTGTTTTACAACCCACACATAAACCTGATGTGGCTGCACGAGGATCGGGCAGCTATGTGATTAATAAAAATAATCAAATCACCCAATCGAATGGCACATCCTTCAGTTCGCCAATTTTGGCTGGGGGCGTTGCGTCTTTAGTTCAGGCATTACCAAACGCCACCAACGCAGAAATTTATGCATATGTTCGAGAATCAGCATCTCAATACACTATTCCCGATTTTTTTATTGGGTATGGAATTCCAGATTTTGATAATGCTTTGACTTTAGGCCTAGAAAACCAGTTCAATTCGAAATTGGATTTTGAAATTTTCCCTAATCCAGTTATTTCAGATCTAGTTGTAAAATTCCCAGATTCAATTTCGTCTGCAACTATCATGATTCATAACCTTTTAGGGCAATCAGTATATGAAAATCAACTTGAAAGCATGCAGCCAATTCGTATGGAAGCGCTGTCAAATGGGCTATATGTCCTAACAATTTGTACAGCTACCCAAGATGCTGTTAGTTTTAAGGTCATAAAAGAATAAATGCAAAATAAGTTAACCACACTTTTCGGAACTCAATACCCTATTGTTCAGGCAGGTATGGTTTGGAATAGCGGTTGGAAATTGGCGTCTGCAGCGAGTAACGCAGGGATTTTAGGACTCATTGGCGCAGGTTCCATGTACCCTGAAGTACTTCGAACACACATTCAAAACTGTAAAAAAGCCACCTCAAAACCCTTTGGAGTTAATATTCCGATGCTCTATCCCAATATTGATGCGTTGATGGAAATTATTGTAGAAGAGGGTGTGAAAATTGTGTTTACTTCTGCTGGAAATCCAAAAACATGGACCTCATGGCTTAAAAAACACGATATTACTGTGGTTCATGTGGTGAGTAGTTTAAAGTTTGCCTTAAAAGCGCAAGAGGCTGGCGTGGATGCGATTGTAGCTGAAGGCTTTGAAGCTGGAGGTCACAACGGACGAGATGAAACCACAACATTAACGCTGATTCCGATGCTGCGTCCTCAAGTTACTATTCCGTTACTAGCCGCAGGAGGTATTGCGACCGGCAATGGCATGATGGCGGCGATGGCACTAGGTGCCGATGGCGTTCAAATTGGAAGTCGGTTTGTTGCCAGCACAGAATCTTCTGCACATGAAGCCTTTAAACACGCTGTTGTTTCAGCAAAAGAAGGGGATACCCAATTAACGCTAAAAGAATTAGCACCTGTACGTCTTTTAAAAAATAAATTTTATCAAGATTTACAAGTGCTTTATAAAAAAACACCATCTCCTGATGACTTAAAAGCATTTTTAGGACGCGCTCGAGCCAAACGCGGAATGTTCGAAGGCGATTTAGAAGAAGGCGAATTGGAAATTGGACAAATTTCTGGACTCATTGACAAAATTATGTCCGTATCAGAAATTGTAGACTCCATTATAAGAGAATTTAACTCATGTAAAACACGTTTAGCAGCTATAAATATAGATTCAAATCATGACCACTAGAGCACAACAATTAGAAGCATTTGATCGCCTACTCACCATTATGGATGAACTTCGGGAACGCTGTCCTTGGGATCAAAAACAAACCATGGAAACGCTTCGCCCTTTGACCATTGAAGAAACCTACGAGTTAGGCGATGCTATTTTGGATGCCGATTTACAAGAAGTAAAAAATGAATTGGGTGACCTTTTGTTGCATATTGTTTTTTATGCTAAAATTGGCAGTGAAACTTCTGATTTTGATATTTCACATGTGATCAATAGTATTTGTGATAAACTCATTCATAGGCATCCACATATTTATAGTGATGTTGAAGTTAAAGATGAAACTGAAGTAAAGCAAAACTGGGAAAACCTTAAGCTTAAAGAAGGGAAAACAAGTGTACTTCAAGGCGTACCAAAAAGTTTACCAGCCTTGGTTAAAGCGAGTAGAATTCAAGAGAAAGTGGCAGGTGTTGGATTCGATTGGGAACATGCAGATCAAGTTTGGGAAAAAGTAGAGGAGGAGCTAAGAGAATTAAAAGCAGAAATTCAAAACAAGAATCAAGACGCTATCGAAGATGAATTCGGAGATGTATTATTTTCATTAATAAATTATGCGCGTGCCATTGATGTTAACCCAGAAAATGCATTGGAACGCACTAATAAAAAGTTTACAAAACGCTTTCAATATCTTGAACGAAAATCAAAATCTCTGCAAAAATCACTTTCAGAAATGACACTTGCAGAGATGGATGTGTATTGGGAAGAAGCCAAAAAACTGTAATAGTCTAAGGAATCAATTTCTTAATTTTAGAATATTTAACAGTCCAAGTTTGTAAAGCTGCCTTGTGTTTCTCAATGTTTTTATGCACCTCTTTTACAAGCGGATTATCATCTTCTACGTTTGAGAAAAATTGTAAGTTATTTTCTAACTGATTGATTTCACTTTTAATGTCATCCATCTTTTTTCTTAAGAAAACTACTTCGTTATTAAACGACTTTTGATCTTGCGCTAACGTTTCTAATTTAAGCGTGTATTTTAAGTCGTCTAAAGCCTCTTTATCTAATCCAAGCTTAGAATAAAAACCGTCCAGAGTTTTATAGAATTTACCATCGATAAAACGTTTATTTTGAGCCACTGATCCGAGTTGTTTCCAATCTGTAGAAAATTGATTTAATGCCTCAAGATTTTTATCCTTGTCATCACTTAATTCAAACACTTTAAGTGTCTCTAATAGTTTATTTTTTTGCTCTAATGCAACGACTTCTGCATCTGAACCACTGTTTTTCTTTTCATGGTAACGGTCAAAAAACGAATTACAAGCCCCTCTAAAACGTTTCCATAATTTGTCACTGTCTTTTCTAGGAATGTGCCCTATTGTTTTCCATTTATTTTGAATGTTTTTCATCAAAACTAAGGTTGTCTCTATATCTTCACTATCCTTATTTTGCTCAGCGATTTCTACCAATTCTAATTTTTTATGGTAATTTTCTGACTGCTCTTTCTTTAAGGTTTTGTAATAATTATTTTTATTCTTATTAAAAGTTCTAACACCCTCTTTGAAAGACGACCATGTTTGTTCATTTAATTTTGAAGGTACTTTTCCTGCTTTGAAAAAAGCCTCTCTAAGCGTTTCAACTTCTTTAATGTTTGCTTGCCAATCTTTATGAGAATGGATTGTTTTTTCGGAGATCGCTTTAATTTGAGCGATGATACCATTTTTAACTTCAAGATTTTCTTCAAACTTTTCTTCAAGTTGACTGTAATAATCTTGACGTTTGTCATTAATTACTTTGGTTGCGGCGCTAAATCGATCCCAAAGCTCATCCTTATAGTCTTTAGCTACAGGTCCTAACTCTTCTTTCCAGATTTTATGTAATGCTTGAAGTTCTCTAAACGCTCTATTTAAATCCGTTTCATTTGCTAGTTCTTCTGTACTAATAATAATTTTTTGCTTTTGTTCAAGATTGTGTTTATAATCTAGATCTCTCAGGTCTCTGTTAAGGTGTAAAAACCCATAAAAAATCTCTACATGGTGGCGGTAGTTATTCCAAGTGTTATTATTTTCATTTGCTGGAATTTGCCCAGTATTTCTCCAACGTTCTTGTAATTTTTTAAACGTATTGTAGGACGAATTTATATCGCCTTCAACATTAATCAACCCTTTAATTTCTTCAATAATTTGTAAGCGTGTTTCAAGGTTTTGATTAAGTTGTTCTGTTTTATTTTTTTGAAAAGATTGATATTTCTCTCTAAAGGTTTTTGATAATTCGTTGAATTGTTTTTTTAGAGGACTCGAAAATTCAAAATCAATTGTGTTTCCACCTTCTGCAAGAAAGGCCTCTTTTTTTTCAGCAATTAAAATACTAAACTTAGCATTAAAATTATTTTTAACTTCGTTAATAGTGCTGCGAACACTATGAATATTATCATTTTTTAACAACTTTTCAAATTCAGTTATCAAGGCCTCTAATGAAAGATCTTCATAGTTGACTATGGCTTCTTTTTTAGCAGGTTCAACAGGGTTTTCAGAAGAAGTTTCTGTTTTTGTAACGGCTTCATCATTTGTTTCTCCAGTTGTATCTTCTTCGGCTACAACCGTTTCCTCTTCAGGCGTTTTTTTAGACGCTGCTTCGACTTTTTTTGTAGAAGGTTCAGTTTTTGTAACGGCTTCATCATTTGTTTTTCCAGTTGTATCTTCTTCAGCTATAACCGTTTCCTCTTCAGGCGTTTCTTTAGACGCTGCTACTTCGGCTTTTTTTGTAGAAGACGCAGTTTTTTTACCCACTTTTTTAGAAGTGTCTTTTTTTGCTTTTGGTGTTACCTTTTTAGCTGTTTCTTGAGTTGTTGACTCAGCTTCCTCAGCAGGTTGATTGGCACTGCTAACGGCTTGTTTAGTCAGTTTCTTTGAAGATGTAGTGTCTTCGGAAGTACTTTTTTTTTGGGGAGTGGCGTTTTTGTTTTCTCCATCTGCTTCTTGCAGGTTATCGTGCTCTGACATATCTTTCAATGTTTTAGGTGTTAATATGATAAATATAACATTATCCGTCTAAAATACAAATTATCTAATTAGTTAATTTTTTCTTAGCTAAGAATTCCAAATTTCCCAAGATTTTTCTGCTTGTAGACGGAGCATTTCAAGCCCGTTTAAAGTGACGGCATTATTTGCTTTACCGTTCTTAAGAAATAATGTTTCTTCAGGATTATAAATCAAATCATATAACAAATGGGTAGATGAAATATCTTCATAAGGAATCGCAGGACATTTATTTAGATCCGGAAATGTTCCAATTGGTGTACAATTTATAATAATTTGATAGTTTTTAATGCCCTCTTTTGCTAAGGATTCATAGGTGAATTTAGTGGCAGCAGACGCTGTTCTCGATACATATTCATAATGAATCCCTAATTTTTTTAAGGCAAAAGCAACGGCTTTTGACGCTCCTCCAGTTCCTAAAATTAGTGCGCTTTTGTGGTGTGGTTTTAGATGGGGTTTTAAGCTGTTTTCAAACCCAAAATGATCAGTATTATAACCCGTTAATTTTCCGTTTTCTATTTTTATAGTATTCACAGCTCCAATGTCTTGTGCTTCTGAATCCATAGCATCTAAAAAAGGAATTACAGCTTGTTTATAGGGAATCGTGACATTAAGCCCAGAAAGTTGATCTGCTGAAGTTTTTAATTCTTCGAAATCTTCAATAGTTTCCAAATCAAAGTTGTTATACGAACACTTTAAGTACTGAGCTTTAAATTTTTCTTTAAAATAACCCCTCGAAAACGAGTAGTCTATATTTTTACCTAACAGTCCAAAATTTTTCATTTAATGTGTTTGCGTTGTTTTCCGTACCATTCCAATCCCAAAACAATAGCAGTACCAATTCCAATACATAGTAAAGCATACCCCGTTTGTAGGTTTATTTCTGGTAAATATCGTTGATAATTTTCAATAATTTGTTCGCCATTCGTGTCTATTATAAACAGCCCTAGATCGTCTTGTTTAAAAAGCACTTCTTTCCAAGGCCAAACCACGCCAAGCGATCCCGTAATAAACCCCATTATAAGAGCGAGGGTTTTGAATTTATAATGTTTTAATATATAGCCTAAAAGATGCGAAAGACTCACAAGTCCCACAACGGAACCCAGAGTAAAAACAAACAATACTTTCAAAAGTCTTAGATGCTCCAAATCTGTCATAAAACTAAAATCTCTAGTAACTATAAATACAAATGTATCAAAAAGAGCGTTGACAGCATCCACTAATAACAATACATAATTCCCTAATAATATTAAAATAAATGATCCAGAAAATCCTGGTAATGCCATGCCTGTGACACTAATCATTCCACATAAAAAAACAAACCACAGGTTGTCGTTCTGAGTTGCAGGACTCAAAAAACTAATGCTTAATCCTGCTAGGATACCGAGACAAGCACATAAGATTGTTTTTGAATTCCACGAGTTAAAATCTTTGTAAATGTAATAAATAGAGCCTATAATCATTCCAAAAAACACACTCCAGACATAGAGTTCGTGACGTTCAATTAAGTAGTCCAATAATTTAGAAACACTAAAATAGCTAATAATCATCCCCAAAAAAAGTAGGGATAGAAAACGTCCATTAACGTAACGGTAAAAGTGTTTAAAACGGCCAGTAAAAACTAATGTTCCAGCCTTAAGGTTGAATTTTTGTAAGGCGTAGATAAACTCCTCATAGAAGCCCATCACAAAAGCTACAATACCACCCGAAACACCAGGTACCTTATTTGCAGCTCCCATTACAACACCTTTAAGGATTAATAAAAAAGGGTTTATATGTTTATGATTAGGATTCAAGAGTGTGTTTTTTTGCATTTACTTTTTCAAGAACTAAAATGAGTAACGCTCCAAAAACCATCAAGCCGATAGCTTGTAAAAGTTGAGGGTCTCCATCAACATTAAAAGGGGAGATACTTTGTTCATTTAAGGGCACTTGAATGCCCTTAGAATTTGTTCTGTAGGTTAACGCTACTTTCCATGGCCATATTTTATTTAATGATCCAATCATAAACCCTGTAATAACTGCCAATGTTAACCGATTATATTTTTCAAATAACCATTTTAAAAGTTTAGAAAATGATAACAACCCAACACTAGCACCAGCACCAAATATGAGTATAGTTTTAAGGTCTCTACTGTTTATAGCTTCAAGAACAGGACTGTAAGCCCCTAAGATGACCAAGATAAAAGCTCCTGAAATTCCGGGTAATATCATAGCGCAAATTGCTATTGCTCCCGCAAAAAATAAAAATAAATCTGTATTTGAAGTTTCAGTTGGGTTTATGGTGGTAATTAGGTATGCTACCACAGCTCCAATGGCCATTCCAAGAACTAATTTTAAATCTAAATAGGTGAGTTTTATTTGTTTTCCAACATATACAATACTGGCAAGAACCAATCCAAAAAAGAACGCCCAAAGTAAAATAGGGTGGTGCTCTAAGAACCATTTCACTCCCTTAGCGAGTGAGATAACACTTACAAAAATCCCCGATAGGAGTGCTAACAAAAAAGGGCCGTTTGCTTTGTTCCAAGCGTTTTTTAGACCTTTTGTTTTGAGTGTTTTTAAAAGCGAAAAATTGATATTATTTAAAGTGCCAATAAGTTCTTCATAAATCCCAGAAATGAACGCGATAGTGCCACCGGATACGCCTGGTACAACATCAGCGGCACCCATAGCCATACCTTTGAGTGCAATTAGTATATAATCTAGTGGGGTTCGTTTCATGCGTTTGATAAAAAATAAATTAAAGCGATTTTTAGACGGGTAATATTTAAGTAGGGCTAGTAAATATATAAACTTTACTTGTAAGAATTTTTAAAATTTTCAATTAATTGAAGCACCGCTTTTTGTTGATAAACCTCAGGGAATAATTCTTCTAAAATAAAGACGTGCTCCATGTTTAGATGCAGTCCTGTAAGAAGATGTGCATAGCCAGCATCCGTATTGTTGAGTTTTAAACAAACCCCTGACAGTCGAAACTCTAGTTCTTCACTTTTAGGGTAGAATTCCAAAGCTTGCACAAAATTAAATTTTGCCGCTTCATACTCTCCTAGTTTTATTAAAATATCCCCTCGCGATAACCAAGTGCTTAGTTCATAATCCCCTAGTTCAAGTGTTTTTTTATACCCTCGTTCAGCTTCTTCTAGTAAAGCAAGTCGCTCATTAATTGTAGAATACAACAACCAGTAGGGTGCACTATCTGCATCAATATCAATAGCCTTATTGATATAAAACAAGGCCTTCTGATAGTCTTTCTTAGAAATAAAAAACTTAGTAATTCGCATCCAGCCTTTATCTGATGCAGGGTCTTCTTCAACCGCTTGATAGTAGTGTTTAAGGGCTAAATCTGGCGCATTAAGACGTTCATAACAATACCCAATTTTAATAAAAGCATAGGCCGTAGAGTCTTCTATCGCAATGGTGATTTTATAATTCTCTATCGCTTCTTCATAGCGGTCTAATTTTTCTAATACTTTTGCTTTTTCTAGGTATGCACCAATGAAAGTATCATCAGAAATAATTGCAAAATCAAATGCAGCGAGTGCCTTTTCCGATTGTTTAGTTTCTACATATTGCCTCCCTAATTGATGCCACGCTACTTCGCTGTACGGGTTTTTATCTAAATACTCGTTAAGGAATTCAATAGCTTCTGTAGTTTCATCTAAAAAGTCAAAACAATAAATGATGTTATAAAGTGCCGAATAATCCTCTAAATCGAGTTCAATACATTTTATAAAATTTTGTTTTGCTTCTTGATAGTTATCTAAAAACAAATACTCCATGCCAATCAAGGAGTAAAGATCGGCACTATCTTCTGCAATTTCAATCGCTTTTTTAAACACTTCTATTGCTTTTTCGTGCTGATCTTTTTTGGAATAAATATTTGCTTTTTGAATATAAAGCTCTTCATTATTAGGTTCGATTTCGAAAAGAGGTGAGAGGAGGCGATCCGCTTCATTTAATTTATTCTCAAAAATTAACGTTTCAATTTTAAATAATTTCAGGTTTAAAGACGCAGGATGCTGACTCAATCCGAGTTTGATTGCTTTTTTTGCCAATGCAATTTTTCCACTCTCCAAATAGTGGTGGATAATATTTTCAAACTCATTAGAATCAAAGAAAAAAACGCTGTTGGTTTTTAACATCGACTCAAATTTTGAGAGAGTTACTTCTTCGTTTTCGTCAGATTGACTGAACTCCATACATTGCTCTTTTTTGTACTACTAAATTTAATGGTATATCTGCTTGAAACACTTAAAAGCCTCTAATGTTTTCAACAAAATAATTAACAGTCTTATTTATATGGAATTTAGGATATTGATAATTATAGTACAGCCTTTAATAAGCTCCTCTTTTGAAATTGTCAGAGGGGGCGATATCCGAACGGCTCTTGGCTCATAGAGTAACCAAAACAAAATTAAACCGTCTTCCTTAGATTGTAATACTATTTTATTAGCGATTTCTGGGGAATCTACGATCAAAGCAAGCATTAATCCCTTGCCTCTTATCTCTTTGATCAAAGGATGTTGAAGGTGTGTCCTTAGCAGTGTTTCCTTTTCTAAGCTTTCAGAAATTAAGTTACTAGTCGTAATTTCTTCTAATGTTGCTAGAGCTGCCGCAGCAATTACAGGATGGCCACCAAAAGTGGTGATGTGTCCTAGTTTTGGCTTGTCCGATAAGCTATCCATCATTTCCTTAGATGCTGTAAAAGCGCCAATGGGCATGCCGCCGCCTAGACCTTTTCCAGTCACAACAACATCAGGAATACAGTTGTAGTTTTCAAAACCAAAGAGTTTTCCTGTTCTTCCAATACCAGGTTGAATTTCATCTAAAATCAAAAGTGCACCAACAGCATTACATTTATTTTGGACTTTGGTTAAATACCCGTTTATGGGTTCAATAAATCCCGCCCCGCCTTGTATGGTTTCTAAAATAACTGCTGCGGTTTTTGTGGTAATTTTAGAAAGGTCTGCAAGCACATTAAATTCTATAAATCTGATATCTGGAATAAGCGGTCTAAAAGGGTGTTTTCTTTCTTCGTATCCCATAATGCTTAAAGCTCCCATGGTATTCCCATGATAGGCATTTTTGGCAGCAATAATTTCAGAACGACCAGTATAGCGCCGTGCAAGTTTCATAGCTCCATCAATAGCTTCAGTTCCTGAATTTGTTAGATATGTTTTTTCAAGTTTTGGCGGTAAATGAGCAGCGAGTAATTTGGTCAATTTAACGGCAGGCGATTGGATATATTCGCCATAGACCATTACATGCATGTAGGAGTCCAATTGTTTTTTAATAGCAGCTACGACTTTTGGATGACGGTGCCCCAAACTACAGGCTGATACTCCAGCCACAAAATCTAAATATGCTTTTTTATTTTGATCATATATATAAGACCCTTCTGCATAGGAAATTTCCATCCCTAACGGATGAGGAGTAGTTTGTGCTTGATGCTTTAAAAAATCGTTTGTAATCAATTTTTTTGAATAGGTTTTTTAAATTTACTAGGTTTTTTCAGAAACTCTTGAGGCAATTTTCTAGCGGACTTATTTTTAGATTTTAGTTTAATAAGATCACTGTTTTTTGATGGCTTTGGTTGGGCATCTTCAACTCGTTTGATAAGCTTTGGGTCAAAGAATTCATCTTGTGGAATATACGCTTTTAGCCCTTGAATAACTGGAAGCACCAAAGGAGGGTCGTCCTTAAATAAATCCTCTACACTTAATGGACGTTCAGATTCACGCCAATTAAACCCTTTTAGGATTTTTTCATTTTCCTTAAATTCATTCTCAGGATGTGTTTTTCCACCTATTTGATTAAATTTTCGCATTTCATCTATCGCATTTCCAGAAACCCATATTTTAATAGATCCAGATTTTGATTTATCAATTCCCACCAATTCATCTACATCATTACGGAGGTAATATATGGATTCTGCATTTTTAATAATGTCAATAGTTGATAAACTGTTATCTTCAAATAAACCAAACAACTTTTTTCCTGAAATCTGATTGTAGCCTTCTCCTAAGCTATCTTTACTAATAACAAACGAGTTATTAAAAACTTTTAAAGAGTCTAATGTTTCGGTCTTTGTATTCGAAATTAAATGGATCGAATCCCCTGTGATTTGATTTTTAAAATTCCATAAAATAGGATGTTGTACCTTATAAAATGGATCCTGTGTTTCATTACGATCTAAATTAATAAGTTGTGTAAGCCCTGTTTTTTGATTCATATGAATAGAATCCGCTTTCCCACTCAAGTCAGACTTAAATATTTTGGCATTATAATAGGCGCGTGTAATTCTATGTTCTGGTTTTCCTGTCACCATCAAGGTGTCACTATGCACAAAAATAGAATCATTTTCTTGAACTGTTATTGCCAACGCACGTTTGGTCATAAAGACAGAATCTTTGGCTCTAAAAACTTCGGCATAATGCGCCTTAACAATGGTGCTGTTTAGGGTGTCTGTGATGGTAATATTATTGGTTGCTGACGCAAAATTTTTGGTGCGATCAAAGTAAATACTATCGCCTTCAACAATACGTTCATCATAATTTATTTTAGATTTTTTCACAAAATAACCCGTATCATTTTGGGTATCATAAAATCCGCGTTCGCAATAAATAACACTCGTTTCACTAGTGATTGTTGTAGGTCCAAATAAAAAAGCGAACCCAGAAAGTGAATAAAAATCAAGTTGATTGGATTCAATAACGTATTCGGGATTGACTAATTTGACATTATTTACAAATCGATATTTTTTAGAATTCATATAGTATCGCCCTCGCGTACTTGTAATTGTTCCTGTCGTATCGCGAACAACTTTTCCAAAGCTTCGATAAAATGCTTGTTGTTTGACACGATCAAAGTATAACGTATCTGTTGTGAGTTTAGAACTGGGCTCTGTCAAAACCACTGAACCGCTCGCAAATGCAAGTTGTGTTTTACCACTATACTCCACATATTTTGAGGTCATATTTATAGTGTCTCCTTGTTTTACATGAACATTTCCATAAGCTTCTATGAAATCTTGTTCTCCATAGTAAATAGCTTCATCACACCATAATTCTATACCATCATGCTTAATATGCACTTGTTTTGTATTGTCCCGCGTTAGAATAGTCGCATCGGGTTTCGATTCGTCAAAATTCATAAAAGGTGCATATTCTATTTCGATCCTGCGACGGTCTTGCGCATGTAAAAGCGTTCCTGTAAAAAACAGAATACATATTAAATAGTAAATACTTTTATGTTTCAACGTCATGAAATTTGATACAAAAATAGGTAATATTGAGTTCTTTAAATAAAACTTAAGATTATTTTAAGTCTAAAAAAAAATCTATCCTTAGGATAGATTTTTAATTGTTATCTAAAAATCGTTTGTTTTCGATCAGGACCTACAGATACGACTTTGATTGGAATTTGTAATTCTTTCTCAAGAAAGTCAATATAATTGTTTAAAGATGCTGGAAGTGTAGATTCATTATTCATTTCCGTCAAATCTTCTTCCCATCCCTCAAAGTCTGTATAAATTGGTGTGATGTTTTCAGGATCAACGTTATACGGTAAATGGTAAATAATCTCGCCTTTATAGTTATAAGCTGTACATACTTTTAAGGCTTTAAATCCAGATAATACATCAGCTTTCATCATCATAAGTTGTGTAACGCCATTGACTTGACATGCATAGCGAAGGGCTACAAGATCTAGCCATCCACAACGTCGCGAACGTCCTGTAGTAGCACCAAATTCATTTCCAACACGTCCCATGGTTTCACCGTCTTCATCAAACAATTCAGTAGGGAAGGGGCCAGAACCTACTCGAGTAGTATAGGCTTTAAAAATTCCAAATACTTCACCAATTGAATTCGGAGCAATTCCCAAACCTGTACATGCTCCTGCAGCAGTTGTATTTGAGGAGGTTACAAATGGATAAGTTCCGAAATCAATATCTAATAAAGAGCCTTGTGCACCTTCCGCTAAAATTGATTTATTATCGCGTTGGGCTTGGTGTAAATATTCTTCAGAATCTATAAATTTTAAAGATTTTAAGACTTTTACTGCTTCAAAAAATTCAGTTTCTAATTCTTCTAAGTCATATTCTAAATCAACGTTATAAAACGCAACCATAGATTCATGCTTATTAGCTAAGGCACGGTATTTTTCTTTCCAGTTGTCTAATTCTAAATCGCCCACACGAATACCATTCCGTCCTGTTTTGTCCATATAAGTTGGTCCGATCCCTTTAAGAGTCGATCCAATTTTAGCTTTTCCTTTTGAAGCCTCAGATGCAGCATCTAAAAGGCGGTGTGTCGGTAAAATTAAATGAGCTTTACGAGAAATGACTAACGATTTTTTATAATCTACATTTTGTGTTGCTAGTTTATCCAATTCATTTTTAAAAATAACAGGATCGATTACAACACCGTTTCCTACTAAATTCACCGCATCTTCGTGAAAAATACCAGATGGAATTGTATGAAGAACATGCTTCATGCCGTTAAACACAAGCGTATGACCTGCGTTTGGTCCCCCTTGAAATCGTGCTATAATATTGTAATTTGAGGTTAGAACGTCTACAATTTTTCCTTTGCCTTCGTCACCCCATTGTAATCCAAGTAGTAAATCTACTGCCATGCTATTTAATCGTTAATTTTAGTATTTTTTTTTGTTCCGTAGAAGTAAAGCGAATGTTTTTGAATATCAATATCAAATACCTCTTCTATTGTTTTTTGAATGGATTGAATCCTTGGGTCGCAAAACTCAAAGACTTCACCAGTATCCGTAAGGATGACATGGTCATGTTGTTTGTCAAAGTATGATTTTTCATACTGAGCTTGGTTTTGCCCAAATTGATGTTTTCGTACCAAAGCACAATCCAATAACAATTCAATTGTGTTATAGAGTGTGGCTCTTGAAACGCGGTAATTTTTGTTTTTCATTTTGATGTAGAGCGATTCAATGTCAAAATGATCATCATTATCATAAATTTCTTGAAGTATAGCAAACCGTTCAGGGGTTTTACGGTGACCATTTTCTTCGAGGAATTTCGTAAACACATTTTTTACGATCTCTTGATTTTTATTTTTAGGTTTTGTACTCATACACCTGCCAAATTTAAACTAATTTTTAGACTCTAAAGACTTTTTCTATACCATTTATTTTTTGCAATCGTTCCATCAATTTTTCAACAAAATTAGTATTGTTTACTTCTACAGCAATTTCGCCATTAAATGTACCACTGTCGGTATCAAATTTTATGGTTTTGATATTAACATTCATGTTTTCTGAAACCACTTTTGTAATGGAGTTGACAAGGCCGAGCTTGTCTATTCCTGTGAGTTTAATAACAGCTTTGAATACTTGTTGTGATGAATCAATCCACTTGGCGGACATAATCCTGTATGCATAATTAGATTGAAGACTCAATGCATTTGGACACGCTTTTTTATGAATTTTTATACCATCTTTGATACTCAAAAATCCAAAAACCAAATCACCTGGAATAGGATTACAACATGTCGAAAGTTTATAGCTTAGAGTTTCTTCTTCTTTTCCAAATACCAACATATCGAATTTGGAGGTGATTTCTTCTTTTTCTACAGCCTCTTTTATAGTTCCTTTTGTACGTGTAATTTTATTTTTAATAAAACTTACTAACGCATTACTTCTAGAGTTTGCAAAGCTTTTTAACATCGTATTATCAATACTTCCGATGCCAACGCGATAAAACAAATCCAGACTGGTATTGAGGTTAAAATAGTTTACGAGTTCATTAATAGAACGTTCGTTTAAAGTAATTTTAAGTTGTTTTAGTTTACGCCTCAATATTTCTTTTCCCTCAATTGCAATGGCTTTTTTATCCTCTTTTAGAGACGATTTTATTTTACTTTTTGCACGTGTTGTAATGACATAATCCAACCAGTTGGCCGTTGGTTTGGCACTTTCTGAGGTAATAATATCAACTTGATCGCCACTTTGTAAGATGTGATTTAGAGGAACCAATTTACCATTAACTTTGGCACCTCTAGTTTTCATCCCAATTTCGGTATGAATACTAAAAGAAAAATCTAATGGAGTCGCATTTTTTGGTAGGGATTTTAATTCACCGTTTGGTGTAAAAACAAATATTTCTTTTGCATAAAGGTTGAGTTTAAATTGCTCTACAAATTCAACTGCACTTGATTCTGGATTTTCAATCACTTCTTGAAGTTTTCCAATCCAGCTTTCTAAATTTTCATCTTGTTCTTTTTCACCTTCTTTGTACTTGTAGTGCGCTGCATAGCCTTTTTCGGCAATTTCGTTCATGCGTTCACTTCGAATTTGAACTTCTACCCAACGTCCTTTTGGACCCATTACTGTAATGTGTAAGGCCTCATAACCAGTAGATTTTGGAGCCGAAATCCAATCTCTTAAACGAATTGGGTTGGGTCTAAAATGATCTGTTACGATAGAATATACTTTCCAAGCAATAAATTTTTCATCTTTAAGATCTGATTTATAGATGATTCGAACTGCAAACTTATCGTAAACTTCATCAAAAGACACGCCTTGATTTTGCATTTTTCGTCGAATCGAAAAAATTGATTTTGGTCGCCCCTTTATTTCATACTTAATTTTTTCTTTATTCAATGCCTTTGTTAAAACCGTACTAATATCATTTATGTAAAGGTCTTGATCTTCTTTACTTTCTTCTAATTTAAGTAAGATGTCATTATAAACTTCTGGTTCGGTATATTTTAAAGCTAAATCTTCTAACTTCGACTTGATGTTATACAATCCAATTTTATGAGCAAGAGGCGCATAGATGTAAAGTGTTTCAGAAGCAATTTTTAATTGTTTGTCTTCACGCATCGAATGGATCGTTTGCATGTTGTGAAGGCGGTCTGCAATTTTGATAATAATGACACGAATATCGTCATGTAACGTCAGCAGCATCTTCCTGAAATTCTCCGCTTGCATTGATACATTCATGTCTTTATTGAGCGATGATATCTTTGTCAAACCATTCACAATTCGTGCCACGGTTTCACCAAATAATTGTTGGATATCGTCAATAGAATAACGGGGACAGTCCTCAACAACATCATGAAGAAGTGCCGCTGCAATAGATGTTGCATCTAATCCAATTTTTGAAGCCACAATTTTTGCCACAGCAATAGGATGAAATATATAGGCTTCGCCAGATTTTCGTCGTTGATCGGAATGGGCATCTACAGCAACGTCAAATGCTTTTCGAATTAATTTCTTGTCTGCACTTGACAGTGTTCTATAACTGATCCTGAGAAGTTCTTTATACTCCTTAGCGATAGCTGCATTTTCCTCTGCTACTTCAATTGCTGTCATAATTTAAAATTACTACAATCAAACGTAACACGCAATAACAAAACCTAGTTTTTACACAAATTGTTTCAACAAATTTAGATACGTGTTTTTTTTAGTTGAATTTTCGTTGTCTTTTGGCTTCAAAAATTAAAATTCCTGCGGCGACTGATACATTCATGGAATCGATTTTTCCTTGCATCGGAATTCGAATTTTAGCCGTTGAGGCGTCGCGCCATTCTTTACTCAAACCTGCTGATTCTGCACCAACAACTATTGCCGTTGCTTTTTTGAAATTTATGGAATCATACACAACAGACTCTTGAAGGATCGCAGCATAAATAGAGATATCATGTTGCTTCAAATAGTTTATAATCTCTTCAGTTGTTCCAGTTGCAATAGGTACAGTAAAAACCCCGCCAACACTTGATCGAATACTATTAGGATTATATAAATCTGTTAAAGGGTTAGAAATAATGATCGCATCCACATTGGCTGCATCTGCTGTTCGGAGTAAAGCACCAATATTTCCTGGTTTTTCGGGAGCTTCAGCCACTAAAATTAAAGGCGTTTTACTTTTAAATTCTAAATTTTTTAAACCCAAATCTTTGGCTTTTGCTACAGCAATTATGCCCTCTGTCGTTTCGCGATGGGCTATTTTCTCGTACACGACTTTGGTAATTTCTATCACATCAATCCCATAAACTTCTAAGGATGACGCTTCCGAAGCAGAAAATAAATCAGCGTAATAATACAGCGTTTCAATTTTGTAGTTTCCTTTAATGGCTAACGATAATTCGCGTTTACCTTCAATAACAAATAAGCCAGTTTTTTTGCGAAGTTTCGATTTTTCTTTGAGCTGAACCAGTTGTTTTATGAAGGGGTTTTGGAGACTACTTATTGTTTTAACCATATTACAAAAATAGTGTTTAATTCTTAAGTCCAAACAAAAAAAGTCCAAGCCAAAGCTTGAACTTTTTTTGTTTTATAGAAACTGATTTCTAGTTGTTCTCGTATTTTTTAGAATAGCGTTTCCAAAGTTTAGTTTGATGACTTTCTAAGCTGATGTTTCTACCATCTATAAACGCAGTTGTCAAATTATTGGTTCGCATGTCTAACGCATCTCCAGTACTAATAAATAAGGTGGCACTTTTCCCCACCTCCAAAGATCCATAGCTGTTATCTATCCCTAGAATTTTAGCTGTATTCAATGTTATTAATTTAAGCGCTTGTTCTTTAGTGAGTCCATGCGCTACAGTCGTGCCTGCATAAAACGGAAGATTCCGTGAGTTCATACGTTCCATGTCGCCACTAGTTTCCAATGCCACTGTGACCCCTTCATTTACTAAAAGGCGCGCCATTTTGAAGGGAAGATCATAATCATGATCATCGTTGTTAGGTCGGGAGTGAACCCGTTGCAATAAGATAGCTATATTATTTTGTTTCAAATAGGGAGCAATCTTGTAAGCTTCGTATCCTCCTACAATAACAGGTTTTGATAGCCCTTGTGATTTTGAAAACTCAACGGCATCCACAATGCCTTTTTCATCATTAACGTGGATAAATAATGTTTTGGTATTATCAAATAATCCGCCCATAGCTTCTAAAGGAAGGTTTTTTGCACTGTTAGAATTTGCTTTCGCAGCATTAAAATACGCTTCAATTTCCTGCATTTGACTGCTGTATTTTGGGTTGCTTTTTAACCCTGGATCTTCTCCAAGCCACCAACGGCCACGACTAAACGAATTAGGCCAATTTAAATGAATGCCATCATCTGCTTTTAAAACAGCATCTTCCCAATTCCAAGCATCTAATTGCACAATAGAAGACGTGCCAGAAATACGTCCGCCTCTCGGTGTAATTTGCGCTAAAAGCACACCGTTTGGTCGCATGCTTTCCACGACTTTGGATTCTGTATTGTAAGCGATTAAACTTCGAATATGTGGATTCCAAGTTCCAATTTCTGAATCGTCATCACTAGCTCTTACGGCATCAATTTCTATCAAGCCTAAGGTCGAGTTTGGTACAATAAAACCAGGGTATATGTGTTGGTTTTCAGCATTAATCACCTTCATATTTGAGGTGTCTTCAGTTCCAATGTATTTAGATACATTTTGCAAAACTCCATTTTCGAACGTAATTAAACTGTTTTGAATCACGTTTCCATTTCCAATGTGGGCCGTACCACCAATAATTGCGATGGATTCTGATTGAGTATCTGCAGGCGTTTGTTGTGCGGTTGCTGTAAATACACAAACAATTGATAGACTAATTAATTTTATAATTTTCATCTGTTATATATTTATAGTTGATTAGAATCAATAGAGTCACAATGTAAAAGATGCTTATCTTTTTTCTTTATGGGTTGTGTTTTCATGCCTTTGTTTTTTTCTTTTAACATCATAAGAATGAGTTCATTTCGATCTTTTTGAATGGACGCTCTGAGTTTTTCATCACGATCTATATCAAAATAAGTTACCCCTTCAATTATTGTTTTTTCTGCTTTAGCATAAATGGATAGAGGATGAGCGCTCCAAAGTACCAAGTCTGCATTTTTACCAACTTTAATACTTCCAACTTTATCATCGATGTGGAGGAGTTTTGCAGGGTTTAAGGTTACCATTTTCCAAGCATCCTCTTCTGATGTCCCCCCATATTTCACAGCTTTAGCGGCTTCTTGATTGAGTCGTCTAGACATTTCGGCGTCGTCACTATTAATAGCGGTAATTACACCCATCGCATTTAATATAGAGGCATTATAAGGTATAGCATCATTGACTTCATATTTATACGCCCACCAATCACTAAAGGTCGATGCACCAACGCCATGCGCTTTCATTTTATCCGCGACTTTATAACCCTCTAATATGTGAGTAAATGTATTGATGTTGAAATCAAATTTCTCAGCGACTTTCATCAACATATTAATTTCACTTTGAATGTACGAGTGACAACTGATAAAACGTTCTTTGTTTAAAATTTCAGCAAGCACTTCCATTTCTGTATCTTTTCTATACGGTTTTCCGCTTTTCTTTTGAGCATCATATGCTTTTGCTCTTGTAAAGTAATCGATATAGAGTTGTTCAACGCCCATACGGGTTTGAGGAAAACGACTGTAACTTTCCCAGTTAGATTGTTTGACATTTTCACCCAAGGCGAATTTTATGAATTTTGGCGTGTTTTTATAAATTAAATCTTCTGCCGATTCACCCCATTTAAGTTTAATAATAGCAGAGCGCCCTCCAATCGGATTGGCGGAGCCATGCAAGATTTGAATCGTTGTGACGCCACCTGCTAAGTTTCTATAAATATCCACATCATCGGCATCAATAACATCTTCAATACTCACTTCAGCAGATGAATTTTGTCCACTCTCATTGATGCTAGCAGCCGCAATATGCGAGTGTTCATCAACAATTCCTGCAGTCAAATGTTTTCCTGTAGCATCAATGACCTTCGCTTTTGAACTGGAAAGATTAGTTCCAATTTTTGAAATACGTCCATTTTGAACCAGTACATCTGTGTTTTCAAGAATCCCATAGGATTCATTAGTCCAAACCGTTGCATTTTTAAATAATAGCGTTTCGGCTTTAGGTAGTTTTGTAAAACCATACGCCCCATTTGGATAACTTACGGGAACCACGTTTGGAGTTTGATTCTCTTTTTTATCCTTAGTGTTAGTATCCTTCTTAGATGAAGTATCAACACGTTTAATTTCTAGGTATTGCGTATCTCCATTTAGAACTGTAGCGGTTCCGGATATCGTTTCAATATTGGATAGAATTTTCGCATTTACACGAATGTAATTTTGTAGTGTTGTATCTTTTGAGGAGAACATCAAATGCATCCAATTATTTTTATACTTTAAGCTACTACTTAATTTTAAAGAATCCGATGTGATTTCAGTTTTAAGTTTACCAAGAGTACCGTTTATTTTTAGGTTAAACGTGTCTTTGTTTATCGTGAAACGGTAGTTTCCTCTAATGTCTTTTTTTGAGATATCTTCAAAAATGGTTCTTGACCCATTCACCCAATTTTCATAAAGTGTAGTTTTTATATCAAAAATAGCACCAGAAGTAATTAAAAAATTCGCATAACTCCCCGCGTTTAAATTCCCAAGTTTTGAGTTGCCTAAAATTTGAGCGGGTTGAGTGGTTAAAGCTTCTAAGGCAGTAACCTTATCTAAGCCATAATCAATCGCTTTTTTGAGGTTTGTTTTAAAGTCTTTCATGGATTTTAAACCTTTTGTGGTAAACGCAAAAGGCACACCATTTGAATCAAGTGTCATTGGATTGCTAGGGCGTTGGTTCCATTCTTTCATAGCTTCTAGCTCAAGAGAATTTGTCAAAAACGTATTTTCAACATCATAAGCCTTTGGAAAGTTGAGCGGTAAAACAAATGTCGCTTGGGTGTTTTTGATCGCGTTAATGCGTTCATATTCATCACCACCACCTAAAATAACATACTGGACGCCAATTTCATCTCCAACCTTGTCTGCTCTTAAAGCATTGGCTCTGCTACCTGCTTCTATAATTTGAACTTGATTTTTATTTTGGTTAAAGGCTTCAATGGATCGGTCTTTTGTGTTCACGTTTCCTTGTGCATACCAATTTGCATCATAATTAAGCTGTCTCAATAAAGCCATACCACCCATAATAGAGGAGGGGTAGGACTGACGCGAACGTACACTTTTTGAAAAAGAAGTGTACTGTGCCGATTGATCCGATAAAATACGTTGCGAATCACTGCCTTTGGAATCCAAAGCAATTAATGCCCCAGTCCCGCGGACAATACCATCTTGTAAATGCGTATTCACAACACCAAATCCAGCCGCTAACAAAGTCTTAGCTGCTTTGTCATCGTATTTAAATTGATCAATGGCATTTTGTTCTGGCCTGATGTGGTCATTCCAATAAAACCCTTCTCGGCTAGCACTGTATTGTGGTGAGCGTCCACTACTGGTTTTACGTTTGGGTTTAGCAACACCAAAATCAGAGTAAAGATCAATAAATGAGGGATAAATGGATTTGCCTTTGAGATCAATTATAACCGTGTTTTTTGGAATCACAAGCGTATTTCCAACATTTATAACTTTTCCGTTTTGAATTAATAAAGTACCATTTTGTATGCTTTTAGAAGGCGTTACAAAAATTTTGGCATTGGTAAAGGCAGTGAAATTTGTGTTTTTAGATTTCACACCATCATTTTTTGGAAAATAATCTTGAGCAAATACAGTAAATGCTCCAAATACACTCCAAAGGAAGATTAGTCTTTTTATCATAACATAGTATTAAGTTAGTTTTTCAATGTAGTTATAAACTTTTGTAGCGGCCTTAAAATTAATAAATTTTTAGGAAAATAGGTAGTGTTCATAGGTTGATATATTTTTTATACACTGTTTTTTTAGACCTCAAATGTGGTTTAAATTATCATGAAAAAAATCACCTATATCCAAAGATACAGGAGATTTTACTGTTTTTAGTTTATATTAAATAGCTTTAATCCTCCAAATAATCTACCAAAAGCGCCACCACATAGCTATAGCTCTCAATGCCTTTGGCTTGGTTGTTTGCTTTTAAGAAATGGCTATAAAACTGTTTAATTATAGCTTCCATCGGCGTGTTGTAAGCACTCCAAAACTCAAATGCTTCCCGATAGTCTTCTAAAATTCCTGGGTTGATGTTGCATAACGTAGAGTCGTAAACCTCAGAATCTCTTTTGGATAATTCTATTAAACAATAGCGCAGTGCAAATTTATAGCCTCCATAGTTGAAATAGCGGTTATTATTATGAATACTTGCTAGAAAACCAATAAAATTAGCTTCATTTTCTGCCGCATAGCCCAACTGATGCGCCTGTTCGTGCGCAATGGTCGTTGGCATAGAATTGGCGGGCATAACGGCATTGATATGTGCTTCTAATGTTAATGGATTCACATAGCCACTAAATCCCATATACGTTAAAGGCGTACTAAACATTGATTTTTTACTGTTTTCGCCGTCGTGTTTAAAACTTGGATACACCTTCTCTAATTGTAAATAGCCGGCTTGACTGATTTTTGTAAGCTCAGAAAACGCATAGGGGAGCGTAGTTTTTAACAAAGAATCTTGTGTGAGTTCTAGATGTAGTGCATTTGTTTTTATAACTAAGTCATTGGTAACCGATATTAATTGCGCCGTCGTATATTTTGGATTTAAATTGAGTGTCGTATGTAAAGGCACGCGGTAATAATTGAATCCCCAACACAAATGAAACATAAAATAGAAAAAGGATACAAAGGCTAAAACATCCAAGCCCCATCCTTTGAAGTCTGTTTTAGGGCGTTTACGGTTCATAACCGTCCAGCGGATCATATAAACAATCAAAGCAACATACAGCAGATCGCCTACGGAAAACGGAATCCATTTAAAAGCCGTATTTAGGAGTTTAGAGAGGACAGAGAAAATACCTAAACTATAATAAGTCTCTATAAATTCAGGATAGTTCTTCGCAACTTTAGTAATAAAGTATTGAGGAAGTAAACTCAACGCCAGTATGATTTTTCCTTTTTTAGACATCACTCAAAAGTAATAATTTTAATTTATGATCGGTAAGGAATCCGTACCTTTGTGCAACAAAACACACAGCTAATATGAGCCAAGACATACGACAACTGGAGCCCAAAATCCTCTGGAATAAATTTGCAGATTTGAATGCCGTTCCTCGTCCTTCTAAAAAAGAGGAACGCGTTATTGCATTTATGAAAGATTTTGGAAAAAAATTAAACTTAGAAACTATTGAAGATGCGGTCGGGAATGTCATCATCAGAAAACCAGCGACTACTGGTATGGAAAACCGAAAAGCCATTGTGATGCAGTCACATTTAGATATGGTACATCAAAAAAATAACGACACTACTTTTGACTTTTTAACGCAAGGAATTGAGATGTTTATTGATGGCGATTGGGTCAAAGCAAAGGGAACAACTTTGGGTGCTGATAACGGCCTAGGCGTGGCGACTATTATGGCGATTTTGGAAAGTACCGATATCCCACATCCTGCTATTGAAGCACTGTTTACCATTGATGAAGAAACAGGAATGACTGGTGCGATGGGATTAGAAGGTGGTCTATTGAAAGGCGATATTCTTTTAAATTTAGATACTGAAGACGACGACGAAATTGGTGTAGGTTGTGCCGGCGGTATTGATGTGACTGCCATAGGCACTTATAACGAAGAAGACACTCCAGAAACCAAAATCGGCTATTCTATTATAGTTAAAGGTTTGCAAGGCGGACATTCGGGGATGGATATTCATAAAGGATTTGGTAATGCCAATAAAATTATGAACCGTTTATTGTTTGATGCTTTTGAGAATTTTGGATTACGAATTTCCGAAATTGATGGTGGGAGTTTGCGTAATGCGATTCCTAGAGAAAGTAAAGCAATCGTGGCGATTGATAGTGTACAAGAAGAGGCTTTTAAATATGAAATGGGGCTGCAAATTGAAGCGATTCAAACCGAGCTTAAAACATTAGAACCAGACTTAAATGTGGTGTTAGCTAAAATAGACACACCCAAAGTGATTATGGATTTGGGAGTTCAAGAAGGTCTAACACGCGCTATTTATGCTGCGTGGAATGGAGTGTACCGCATGAGTGCAGACATTCCTGAACTGGTAGAAACGTCTAACAATATCGCACGTGTAATAATAAAAGGCGGAAACGTCAAAATAGGCTGTCTAACACGATCTTCTGTAGAATCCTCTAAAATGGATTTAGCTATGATGTTGCGCGCTACCTTTGAGTTGATAGGTTGCGAGGTAGAACTTTCTGGAGATTACCCAGGTTGGGCACCCGATATGGATGCGTCTATTTTGAAAGTATTGAGAAATTTATATGAAGAGTTATATAATGAAAAACCACATGTTGCTGCTTGTCATGCAGGATTAGAGTGTGGTATTTTAGGCACCAATTATCCTGATATGGAAATGATCAGTTTTGGACCAAATATTAGAGGTGCACATTCTCCGGATGAACGTGCTCAGATTTCATCGGTTCAGAAGTTTTGGGTCTTTGTTTTAGAAATTTTAAAACAGATTCCTCAAGCATAAGTATTAATTAGAGTTCATAAAAAAAAGCAGCCCATTGGCTGCTTTTTTTAATTGGTATTGTAGTTATTATTTTGTTTCAAGCATTTCAATAATAAATATTAAATCGGTGTTCGGTTTGATAGGACCACGACCTTGTTCGCCATAGCCTAAATATGAAGGAAGATATAAAAATGTTTTATCTCCAACAGACATATTAAAAACCCCTTCTTTAAATCCTGGGATCATTTGTGCTTTTGGATCAAGAGGCATTGCTAATGGGTTGTATGCCCCTTGTTGCTCTTTTCTCAAATCATAAGAACCGCATTTTTCATCAATGGTCTTAATATTAGTTCCAAATAATTTACCATCTGTAAAATAGCCTTGATAGTTCAATTGAACAGTGCTGCCTTTTGCAGGTTTTGGGCCCTCTCCTTTAGTGATGTTGTACACAAGTAATCCAGATGCTAATGCAGTGGCTTTACTTTTATAAATATTTAATACAGGTACCATTTCTTGAGCAGCAATCTCCATTTTTTCTTCTGCAATTTTTTTAGCGTCTTCAGCTTTTTGTTTGGCCTCTTCAAGTTTTTGTAAACGCTTTTCTTCTAATAAAGGAAGCTCAGTATTCCAAGTATCGGCGGCATCAAATCTTTTCGCACTAAGTCCTTGACGAAGGATGTTTAATTCAAGTATTTTGACATCTTCCAAAGGTTTGTTAGAACCAGACGCCACTTTTACATTTGAAATGGTATCAACAACAGCGAAGCCTTTTACAACTTCTCCAAAAACAGCATGTCTGTTATCAAGGTGTGGTGTTGGTTTTTCTGTGATAAAAAACTGGCTCCCGTTAGTAGCAGGGCCAGAGTTTGCCATGGATAAGATACCAGGTTTGTCGTGTTTTAGACTCTCATCAAATTCATCACCAAATTTGAATCCTGGGCTTCCAGAACCAGTTGCCGTTGGGTCACCACCCTGAATCATGAATTTATCAATTACTCTATGAAAAACAGTACCATTGTAATAAGGCTTACCATTTAAAGTATCGGCTAACATTGGGTGTGTACCTTCTGCTAATCCTACAAAATTAGCAACGGTTAGTGGCACTTTGTCATAAAACAACTGTATGATTATAGTGTCTTTAGAGGTTATAAACTCGGCAAAAATTCCATCACCTAAATCTGGATGTTGTTGTTGACAAGCTGTTGAGCTGAGCAGAAGCCCTGCTGCAAATAATTGGATAAATACTTTAGTGAATTTCATTTTAGTTTGATTTTTATTGGGTATTGATTTATTTAAATATATTAATTAGTCGTGAGTTTTAATAAGGAAACATCGCAGATTAGAGGCACATTTCGCCCTATTTTATTGCTATCTCCATAATAGCCATATGCTTTTTGTGATGGAAACATAAAAGTGATGGATTCGCCTTCTTTCATAAGTTTTAAACCTTCTCTAAGTCCTGTAAACAATTCTTGCTGATCGACATAATAGGAATGTGTTTCTAAGGCTTTGTCTATGTAAATGACTTGACCTTCTAGAGTTTTTAGGGTGTATTTATACTCTATCAAATCTCCAAACACAGGGGTTTTAGTGTTTGCTTCAATTTTAGTAGTATACGTGTATCGAAAGCCATATTCTGAAGATATAAAAGTGTTGTCTGAATCCTTAATTACAGCCTCAATTTGAGCATATTCCTTAGAATTCAGCTCCTTACTACGTTCTATTGAGGCATCAATAAACGCGCCCGAATTTTTTGATACAGGACGTCTAGCTTCTGACGGTTTGCAACTGAAAAAAAATAAAAATGTTAATATGAATAACAAGGGGTATTTCATGAATCTAGTTCCGATTTGTAGTCAGACAATATACTAATAAATTTTGCAATAGTGTCTTCAAGATTTAGGGTACTACGTCCTCCGGATGCATTTTTGTGTCCTCCGCCATCAAAATGTGTACGAGCAAAGGAGTTGACATCAAATGTTCCCTTTGATCTAAAAGAGATTTTAATGATTCCCTCTTGTTTATGTTCAATGAAGATAACAGCAAATTTAGCGCCTTTAAGAGATAGTCCATAATTAACTAAACCTTCGGTATCTCCTTTTTGAAAGTTATGCGTATCCAGTTCTTTGTTCGTTAGACTAATGTATGCGGTATGAGAATCTTCAAGATATTTTAAATTATTCAACGCACAACCCATAAGTTGTAGACGACCAAAACTATTGGTGTCATATACAGCATTATGAATGTTAGATTTTTTGACACCAACATCAATTAAATGTGCTATCACACGGTGTGTGGTACTTGTCGTTAGTGGAAAGCGAAATGAAGCAGTATCGGTCATAATTCCTGTGTATAAGGCTTCTCCAATAGCGACATCAATCAAATCTAAATCACCCATTTTATCTATAAAATGATATACCATTTCACAAGTTGAACACATACTAACATCGGAATAGACAAAAGTTGCATAATCGTCAGGTTGTTGGTGATGATCAATCATGACTTTAATAGCTTCTGCATTTTCAATAGGAGCTCCCATAGCTCCACAACGGTGAAGAGCATTAAAATCTAAGGTAAAAATAAGATCTGCTTGTGTAATAAGAGTTTCTGAGGAACTTGTTTCTGTTTCATAAATTAAAACATCATCCGTTCCCGGTATCCATTTAAGAAATTCGGGATAATCATTAGGTGCAATTACAGTTGTTGAATGTCCAAGTTTTTTAAGGTAATGATAAAGTCCTAAAGTGGAGCCCATAGCATCACCATCAGGATTTTTATGAGGGACAATGACCACTTTTTTAGGGGCTGAGAGTATTTTTTTTAGGTCTAAAATTTCTGCTGTATTCATAGCATGCGAATATACAATTTTTTAGAATAATTGGAAGTGGTGAATTAAATCGAAAATGGCGTATTTTTATAGAACTATGTGTTTAAATACAATAAGCCTTTTTTAGTCTCTTTTTTCATTTCAATTATTCCCCTTATTCAAAACTTTGACGCGTACTTCAAACGGAATTTTAATATGTTCTTCACGGAATCGAAGAATAATTGCTTTTTTAATAATCCGTTTTACAATAAGATATTTACCAGGTTTACATTTTGTAATTGTTCGAATGACGATTTCTGGCCCCAATAAATCCACAACACCTTTATTTCCCATCGGTTCGAGCATGTCATCGTATTGATCAAACAACTCTTTTGACAATACTTCCAATACTTTAAAAACATGACTTAAGTCGCTATCTTTATCAATACCAATATTCACCATTGCATTTGTAAATTTATGTGAATGATTTACCACTTGCTTAATGTCTCCATTGCGAAGAATAATAATTTTCCCATCTTCTGCCCGTACTTTTGTCGTTCTTAACGAAATTTCTTCAATCTCACAGGACAACTCGTTAATTTCTACAATGTCGCCAACCTTGTAGTTGTTTTCCATTATGATTATAAACCCTGTCAATAGATCATTAATAATATTCTGCGCACCCAACCCTAAAACCATACTCAAAATCCCAGCTCCAGCAAGAAGTGGGAGAGGATTAAACCCAAACGAATTTAAAATGAGTAGCACAATAACGAAGTAAATGATGACTGATAGAAGCGTTTTTAAAATTGGGTAAATGGTTTTGTTGCGTCGAAGTATTTCAGTTTCTATTTTGTTATTCAAGTAATTTCTATCGATAAATAAATTACAAATGGCTATCATCAATCGTGCAACAAACAACAGTCCAATAGATTGAACCAAACTAAAAACATACTGACTTAATGTGGTTAGCGCTTCAAACTGTACAATTGTAACGGAAGCTGTAAGAGTGTAAATGATATATTCGACAGTTCGTTTAAAAACAGGCACCAAATAATGTAATTCTTTGTAGTAATCGCCTACGCCTTTTTTGGTGGCATATTTTTCTGATATGGCATCAATGGTTTCAACTGTTGCTTTAAAAATACTGACCACCAGCAGCCCGATATTAATAGTCAAAAACAGTTTCAAAATCAACCTGCCAACAGATAAAATTTGTCCATTTGAGATTAAAAGAAAAAGTGCACAATTAATAATGGTTAGAATCACACCAAATTTAACAATGCGGTTTAAATGATTGAATACTATTTCAATACTCTTATCATTCTTAGTCACATTCTTGTATTCCAATTCACGAATAAAACGAATATTATTTAATTCAATAAAAAGTATAAGGAAGACCTTAAATCTAAATAAATGAACAAAAAACCAACCCCCGAAAACCGTATATGGTTTAAAGACAATCCTTGGCCAGATGGACATGGTCTTAAAGAAGTACGTTTCTATGGGCTATTAAGAGAAGATGGCGTCTATTTGCATCTTGAGATAAAATCGGAGAATTACTATGCTAAAGAAGGCTATGAAAACCTACAAGATATTGCAGATGAACATGACGAAATACTTGAAAAAAAAGGTATTGAAGACGAATGGAAATATTATGGGGGTTGGTTGAATTTTCATGCCTGTCACATCCAACCCAATAAGGAGCTCCTTTTAGGAAATGAACAACACCCCTTCACAATACAAACGTTGCCAAACTTGATGTTAGAAGCGGATCATCCACCGCCTGAGAGCGAAACTTGGGGAGGAATAAGCTTTGATAATTTAGCATTTCACTGTTATATTTTAGGACACGATGCTGTAGGTTATCATTCAATTCGTAGTAAGTCTGCGAAGTCTCCATTCAGCTATAATATTGATTGGCATGGAAAAGTAGCTCTTGCCTATATGGGAGATGAAGAATTCAGGTACTCATTTGAAATTCAATTGCGCGATATCCCCTTTGAAGGTTTTCTTGTACAAAACAAACAGGGTTATGAATATGCAGAATCAGAAGAGGAAGATTGGTATTGGTCGAATATGCGTCGGGAAGGCATCAATAATAAAGATCGTGAGAAAGAACTATGGGGTTGGCTTGAGCGTCATACCACCATAGAACGCTCGCAAATGAAATTTGTGATAGAAGATAATAGTGACTGGTTGAGGTTTTTATAAACTCAATAAAAATATATTTTTATAGCCATTAGGACGCAATTAATAAAAAACCCTATTTTTGCAAAAATATTCATATAAAGATCATGATTACAAACAAAACGTTTACAATGCTAAAGCCGGACTCAGTTGAGAAAGGAAACATTGGAGGAATAATAGAAAAAATCACCGCTTCTGGATTTAGAATCGTTGCAATGAAATTAACACAGCTCACAAAAGCTGATGCTGAGGCGTTTTATGCTATTCATAGCGAGCGTCCATTTTATGGCGAACTTGTAACCTATATGACACGTGGTCCTATTGTGGCAGCTATTCTTGAAAAAGAAAATGCAGTAGAAGATTTCAGAACTTTAATTGGAGCAACTAATCCAGCTGAAGCTGCAGAAGGAACCATCCGTAATATGTTTGCAGACTCTATTAGCGAAAATGCGGTACATGGAAGTGACAGTGATGAAAATGCAGCTATCGAAGGTGCTTTTCATTTCTCAGGACGTGAGATGTTCTAAAACCTAATAAATATACTATACAAAAAGCTGCAATTTTATTGTGGCTTTTTTTTAGCCCCAAAAATTACCTGAGAATCAATTTTGCGATGAGGTTTTTGCCAAGAGACTCGTTTAGCATGGCAATGATTTTATCTTTTCCATAACTCAATTCCTCTCTTAAAACTGACGAACTTAGTTCGACATATAACGTATCCTTGTGAAGTTTCACACTAGTGGTGTAAGTATTGACGCCATTACCCATCATGTCACTCCAAGCTGCTTCGACGTTGACTTTATCTAGCCCTTTTTCGAGCTTATTTTCTTTGACAAAGGACTTCATCAAATCATCAATTTTAAATGAATCGTTCTGACGTTTACTCATTATTCAAATGTTAGAGGTTCATAGGGTTTGTAGGTGTAAATAAATCCATCGGCATTAGAAATAACCAAACTTGCCTTGTTAGCACGAATGATTTCTTCACTGTAGGACACACCATTATTCGTGTAGTTTATCCATAAGTGATTGCCGTTTACAGAAAGTGTAAACTCCGATTCATGTAGAGACATTTCAAAAGCACCATCAAAACGAGGTGTCATTTTTTTTCGATAACCAGATAAATCAGCATTTACCTTAAAGTAATCAATTGATCCACTCATTTTGTAATCTTTCACTTTGTTTTGGTCTTTTGTAACACTTACAATTTCCCAATACCCTTCAACAAATGGAACATAAGTTGTCACATCTGATTGACAGCTGTTTATTAAAACATAACATAAAAGGGTTATTAGTGGTCTCACAGTTGAAATATTTGATAGGATTGGTGTACACTTTTTATGGCCTTCTCTGTACGATCTGCATGTGTATCAGAAATAAAGAGTTGTCCAAAATTTTCATCATTGACTAGTTTTATGATTTGAGCGACACGTTGTTCATCGAGTTTGTCAAAAATATCATCTAATAGGAGTAGAGGTGTTTCGCCACTTTGTTCTTTTATGAAATCAAATTGTGCCAATTTTAAAGCAATTAGAAATGATTTTTGCTGTCCTTGACTTCCAAATTTCTTAACGGGATAGCCTTTAATCAAAAAGTCAAGATCATCTTTATGGGTGCCAACACTTGTATATTGTAGCATCCGATCCTTATTAATATTGGTGGTAAATAACTCTAGTAATGAAGAATCATTCAGTTGACTGTTATAAGTTAAATCAACATCTTCGTTGTTATTACTTATGGCTTTATAGCGACTTTTAAAGATCGGTATAAAAACTTCTAAAAATGATTTTCGCTTATCGTGAATTTCATTTCCATAAATCATAAGTTGCTCATTGTAAACATCTAATGAATCTTTATTAAAGTTATTATTTAATGCAAAGTATTTTAGTAAGGCGTTTCTTTGAGCGAGTATTTTTGAGTAATTCAATAAGGCTTCTAAATAGCTTTTATCGCTTTGCGAAATGACACCATCCATGAATTTCCGACGGGTATCACTGCCTTCAATAATTAAATCGCGATCGGCAGGCGATATGATTACCAAAGGAAGAAATCCAATATGTTCACTAAAACGATCATAGGCTTTTCCGTTTCGTTTAATGATTTTCTTTTGCCCTCTTTTAAGAGATACGATTACTTTTTCTTCACGATCTCTCTTTTCATAAAGACCATCAACTACAAAAAAATCTTGCTCATGTCTTATATTTTGAGAGGCAATCGGATTGAAATAGCTTTTTCCAAAAGATAGGTGGTAAATAGCATCCAAAACATTTGTTTTTCCAACGCCATTAGCGCCCACAAAACAATTAATTTTCGCGTCGAATTCTACCGTAAAGGCATCGAAATTTTTATAGTTTAATAAATTTAATGATTTTAAAATCATATGAAATTGGTCTATATTTTTTATTTATCTTCTTTAAAGGGCTTTAAAAAGATGCTGCAAATTATTGAAAAATAACAAATAATTT
>TARA_B110000027_G_scaffold134249_1_pt1 | contig 40285 bp, 41 predicted proteins | sample TARA_B110000027 | Tara Oceans TARA_B110000027 (sample SAMEA4397101) | marine metagenome | biome: Polar Biome; feature: [SRF] surface water layer (ENVO:00010504); material: water (ENVO:00002006), including particulate matter (ENVO:01000060) such as... | depth 5 m
TTGATTTATGCACTGAAAAAAATTTTTAATATATATTTTTATATAGATAGCAGATTTGATTTCTTATTAATTTTAACTCAAATTTTGCATGATATGCAACACTTATTGAAGCAAGATTATTTTTTTTTATTATAGCTTTATACTTAACGTTTTTATTGTTGGTTGCCTTTTGTAAAAATTTTTTAATTATTCCCTTACCATGATTTTCTTTTTCTAATGCCCAGGATACATTATGAATATTTCTCTTTAATTCTAGCCTAATATATCCAATTAACTTTTTATTATTCACAACCAAATAAATGTAGTTTTTCTTTTTAAAGAACTTTTTTAACCACCTGGTGTGATCTTCAAATTTAATAATTTTTTTATCAAGTGAATTTTTTCTAACATAAAATTTATTTCTTAAGTTGAAAATGAAAACAGATGATTTCTCATCATATTTTTTAATACTTTTTAAATTCATTTCATTTTATATCTGAATAAAAAATTGGCTCATTTTTTTTTATAGCTCTAGTTGCTTTTTTGTTTAAAATTTTAAAAAAATCAGAAGCACAAATTCCTATTTTTGGTCTAAATGTATCAATATTAGCTTCAGAAATTCTATCATTTTTTTTAATATTTTTTATTGAAAAAATTGATCTTCTTAAAAAAAAATTTTTTCTTTGTAAAATATTATTTTTTTTTGATTTACTAAAAAGATATCTTATAGCTTCACTTAATTCTTTAAGTTGAATGGGGTCAATAGAAAAAGAAGAGTCAGCTGTTTTCATATTATCTAAATTAAAGTGTTTTTCTATAAAAGATATACCCAAATGTGAGGCAATAATCGAAGTTGAGATGCCATTTGTGTGATCAGATAAACCTATTTCATATTTTGGAAAAATTTTTTTCAGGTATAAAATTTTTTTTAAATTAGAATCTTTAATTTCTGTAGGATAATCTGATATACAATGAAGAATTACTATATCGTTATGAAATTTATTAATTATTTTTATTGCTCTTTTTATTTCTGAAATCGTTGACATGCCTGTTGATAAGATTATTTTCTTTTTTTTTGAAGCAATATAATTAATTAATTTTAAGTCTGTAATTTCAAATGATGCAATTTTATATATTGGACATTTAAATTTTTCCAAGTGATCAACAGCTCTAATACTAAAAGGAGAGCTAAAAATTTTTTTATTAAATGTTTTTGCAATTTTAAATGCTTCTTTATGCCAATTGAATGGCGTGCATGCTTTCCGATAAAGATCCCACAAATACATGTTTTTCCATGGACCAGCCATAATTTTAAATTTTTCATCTTTTTTGTTTAAAGTAATATCAATGGGCTCGTATGTTTGAATTTTAACTAAGTCTGCGCCACAAACAAAAGCTCTTTTGATTAAGTTTAAAAATCTTTTTTTATTACCCGCATGATTACCTGATATTTCAGCAATAATTAAGGGTCTTTTGTTTTTGTTTGTTGATAATTTGTTATTTATTTTGATGAACACTTTGGGTCTTTAAATTAAATTAATTTAGAATAACATATTATATAATGAGCAAAATAAAAAATTACAAATATTATTCAAAAATAATTGATAAAATACAAAATACTCGATCAAAGAATAATAAAAATTGGATGGATTTAATGAGGTTATCTTTTAAAGAAAATCCCACAGAAACAATAAAAATTGTTAAAGGTATTTTTCGTGAGGATAGCAAAATTAGTAAACTGATTAAAAATTTGACAAAAAGTTAAATTTTATTGATATAATCAAATTCTTCCTGAAGAACTTCTGATCTTCTGCAAAAAAAATTACAAAACTCATCCAATATTTTTTGTCTTTTAGGTAAATTCCACCATTCATTTAAGTTATCATAATTTTTATTAATAAATTTTGCAGCATCGTTTGGATTATCGAAGCATAACTGATTTTCTCTGAATTTTTTTAAAAAAGATTTGAATTTTTTATCAAATCTTAAATTTACCCTTGGATCAAATATAACTATTGTTGGCCTATTTAAGTAAATAGACTCAAAAAATGGGGTACCTATAAAGAAATGAATACTTAAATTATAATCAAAAATAACTTTGTTAAATGGCTTTTCTAGACCCATAAATTTTATATTTTTATATTTTTTTTTGATAGAATTTTTTAAAATAGGAAATCTTGTTAACTGAAGTGCTTTAATATCATTCTTTATTAGCAAATTTTTTTTTAAATTTTTTAAATATTCTATTGTATTACTATAGATAATCTTATTAATTGAATAGTTATCTAAATATCCATCGGGCATTCTATCTTCTGTTTCACTAAAGGAATAAAGAATTAATAAAATTTTGTTATCTTTTTTAAATTTAAATTTAGCTTTTTGGTCTTGATAATTTTTTGTAAATATAAAATTTTTCAACCCTTTTTTTTTATTACCACCCCAACTTAATTGATATTTAAAAATTTTATTCACAAACCAATCGTCATATTGATAGATATTATCCTGGCCATGTTGTGTAATTATAGTTTTTGAACCAAGAGTATAATTTTGAGCACAATAGAATTTAAATACTTCATCATAATATGGAAAAGTCGTTAAAATATATTTTGGATTTTTTGGCCAATTAAGTTTTTTATATTTTTCTTCCAGAATTGAATATTTTTCTAAAAAAATTTTTGGAAATGTAAATTTAATTATATTGTTTAAAAAAGAATTAAAATTTTTGTATTTGTATTTATTTTTAAAAATTAAATTTCTATCAAAATATTTGCTGCTTAATTCTTCCAAATTTTCTTCTCTTATTCTTAAATTCAAAAATTTAAAATATTTCATTATTTCAATTTTAATTTTTCTAGGAACATCCCACCGATAATAGAAAATTTTTTTATCGAAACTTTTATGATACATACTTTCGTATTTAATAGGTTTATTTAACTTTGAAATTTTTTTCTTAATATTTAATCCTTGTTTTAACTCTAGGCTGTTAATTTTAATCCTATTTTTATGTTCAATCATTTTAGTAATTGTCCAATGGTGAAACAGATTATATTTATAATTCACAGTTCTAATTAAAGAATGAGAGTGGCTAGTATTTTCAGGTATGAAAATATTATCATCCAAGGCAATTTTGCTAAAAGATTTTATCTTATATTTTTTTTCGATTTTTGCCAAAATTTCCCAATTAGTAAACATTTGATAGACAAAAGTTTTTAACCATTTTCCAATTAGAATCTCCCAATACTTTTGATCAAAATTTTTATTATGAGCTTTATTTAATATTTTACATAAATCTTCCATCAAAATTTTGTAGGTTTTGTCAATAAGTTTAAGCTTCTTTAATTGATTTTTATTTTTATCTAGATCAAAAGGTAGAGCGATTTTGTATTTATTTTTTTTTTGGAAATATTTATTAATCTGATAAGCGTGGCTAAATAATAAATTTTTTTTTGTTGTAACAATCGATTGATGTTTATTATCTAATAATTTGTCATCAATATTAAAAGTAATTAAATTCATTTAATGTTATATGTTTAGATTGTGAATTCTCATTTTGCAAAAAACCAAATTGTCTTCAATTTTGAACCAACATCTGAATAGTTGTAATTTTGATAAAAATCTAGTTAAATAATTTAAATGAAAATTATTGCCATTATACCAGCTAGAGAAAACAGCAAAAGAATCAAAAAAAAAAATCTTATAAAGATTAATGGCAAACCAATACTTAAAATATTATTTGAAACATTAAAAAAAACAAGATTAATTGATAAAATAGTGATTACATCCGAATCAAAACAAATTTGCAATCTAGCAAATAAAATTGGTTTTGATTATATTATCAATAGACCTAAATATTTATCAAAAGACCATGTAGGTACAGCAGAAGTTGTAAATCATTCAATTAATTTTCTAGAAAAAAAATATAATTTTACTCATATTTTATGTGTTTATCCCCTTAGCATATTAATTAAGAAAAAAGATTTATTATTTTCAATAAATAATTACAAAAAAAATTTTTTTTTCTTTCCTGTTATAAAATACTCTCACCCAATACAAAGAGCACTAACACTCAATAAAAAAAACAATTTAGAATATTTAAATCCTAAAAATATTGTAAAGTTACAAACACAATTATTTAAGGAACATTTTTATGACTCTGGTCAATTTTATCTTGGTGATAAATGGGCATGGAAACACAGTGATACATGTAAGAAAAGTGGTTTTGAAATATCAAATTTAAAAGCAGTTGATGTTGATAATCCTGAAGACTTAAATCTTCTTAAAATATTGTGGAAATTTCAGTCCAAAACAGTTTAATTAGATTTAAAGATTTGAGCTAAAGTAGAACAAATGTAATCAATCTGTTTTAATTTTAATTCAGGAAAAATAGGCAAACTTAAACAGTTAGAATAATAGTGGTTTGCACCAGGAAAATTCCCTTTGCAAATCTTTTTATAAAATGGATGTTTGAAAATTGGCAAGTAATGAACCTGAGTAATTATATTTTTTTTATAAAGCTTTTGTATCAATAGATCTCTATTGATACCTCTTTTTTGCCCACTCAAATTAATTATAAACAAATGATTTGCAGATAACTGACCTTTAATTTTTTCAGGTAATTCAATATATTGATCTAGCTCCTTTAATTTTTTATTATAAAGATTTGAGATTAAAAGCCTTTTACTAATAAATTTATCTAATTGATTTAATTGAGACAAACCTAATGAACATGCGATATCGCTTAGTCTATAATTAAATCCAGGTAATATGATTTTATATTTCCAGTTATAGATATTATTTTTATTTTTTTTTCTAAGTATTCCATGATTTCTTAAAATTAATAATTTTGATTTTATTTTTGAATTATTTGTAGTTATAACTCCACCTTCTCCAGTAGTTATTGATTTAACTGGATGAAGTGAAAATGTGGATAAATCACTGTATTTACAAGATCCAACATTATTCTTATTTGTGACATCATATTTGCCACCTAAAGCATGACATGCGTCTTCAATTAAAAAAAAATTATATATTTTTTTTAAATTATAAAATTCTTTTGCATTATTTGGACTACCACCATTATACATCGTTACAACTGCTTTAATCTTTTTTATTTTATAAACTTTAATACATTTTTCTAGTGAGGAAGGTGTCATTTGACCATTTTTTTTATCGACATCAGCAAAATAAATTTTTGCACCCATTAAATATGACATATTTACTGAGGCTATAAAATTTATCACAGGTAGTATTATGATGTCTCCAGGCTTCAAGTTGATTGACATAAAACAAAGATGTAATGCTGATGTGCCACTCGAACAAGAAATAGAATATTTTGAACCAACTTTTTTTGAAAACTTTTTCTCAAAAATTTCAGTCATTGGTCCGGTTGTTAGATAATCACTTCTAAGACTTTTTAATATATTTTTTGAATCTTTATTTGAGATTGTTTGCTTTCCATAGGGTATCTTTTTCATTTTAATTAGTAATAACCTAATTCTCTTGACAATCAATGCCCCAAAGATATTTTGTTATCATTGGAATGTGCAAAAAAAATTAGCAAAGATTAGATTGTGATCTCAATAGCTAGAAAAAAATTAGCCTTAATTTTCTTTTCTATTTAAAAGATTTAAAAATTTGTTTTTTTCTTTAATAAAAATTTATGAATAGTTGGAAAAATACTAGAAAAAGTTTTGTTAATTGGTTGTCTAATTCAGAACTTAGGAAAAAATTTTGTGATAATATAAAGTATGAAAATTTATCTTTTTGGTGGTTAACACTTTTAATGGATAAAGATAATATAAATCAAACTTACTGGTATGAAAGTCTAAATAAAAAACTTAATTCAGAAAAAAACTTTCTATTTACTGATAAAATTAATTATTTTTCATTAACTTTATTATTGATTAAAAAATTTATTTCAAAAATCGCTTCTATTATAATTATTAAAGTTTTATTTAAAACTAAAACTAAAAAAACTGAAAATAATTGTATTCAAAATTGTTTTTACACAATGTATACCAACATGATACAGCATAATGGTAATTTCATAGATCGGCAGTATGGACTTACATCTATTAAGAATATAAAAACTAAAAATTATATAGTTGAAATTCCCGAAAATTTTTATCTTATTAAAAATTTTAAAATTATAAAAAAAAACCTTAAAAATATTCCGGTTGGCTTTATTATTGTAAACAAAAATATCAAAATATTTGACATATTACGTGTCTATTTTTTATGTTTAATAATGTTATTTAAAACACTGAAAATACTTAGGGAAAAAAATTATTTTATTATAAATAACAAAGACTGCAAAGATGTACTTGAAAAAAAATTATTAAGATCTTTTTTTGGATCTATTCAAGACCAACTCTTAAAGGGTATAGCTTTAAAAAATAGTCTGAATTTGATATCTGCTAAAAATTTTATAAATTGCTTTGATTTTCATCCTCAAGCAAGGGCTTTTTACTATTTCTCAAAAAATAGTAGTTCAAAAAATATAATTAACATCAATCATGCCAATTATTCAGAAAATAATATATTTTTTAATTATGATCCAAATGATTTTTCAAAAATATATTCAAGCTACTATTCACCTAAGCCCGATATATATCTTTGCCAAGGAGAGAGATATTTTAAAGTAGTAAAAAAATTTTTAGATCATGATAGAGTCTTTCGGCTAGGATCTCTAAAAATTGAACTAAATAAATTTAAACTTGAAGATTATAAAATTTCTAATAAAGTAAATAGCAAAAAAACAATCACTATTTTATGTAGCATAAATGATTATCAATCTTTTGTAAGGTTGTTAAATGAGTCCAATCTAAATGAGCTAAATATCTATGTTGCTCCACACCCTTTAAAAAAAATTGAAACAATTAAATATTTTAGAGAAAATCTAAAAATGAATTTTATAGATGCTACTGATTTAGACAAAAATAATATCTTTAAAATAAGTGATTATATAATTTTTGGAGATACTTCGTTGGGTTTAGAATTAGCTTTAAAAAACTATAATATTTTTAGAATGTATCATCATGATTATATACCAACATTTGACATTGACGATGAGATTCCCACTGCAACAAATAATCTTGAAATATTGGAGTTACTTAAAAAAAATAAAATTACTCAAAATCCAAAAAAAATTGAAACAGATTACTTTTATAAATACGATATGAATGCAAGTAATCGATTAGAACAAATTTTAGATGAACTTTAGCAAATAGTCTAAAAATATTCCTTTAAAAATTATAATACTTTGTTTATATATTCTAAAATATTAAACTATATAAAACAAATAATTTGTCTAAACTCAATTTAAGCTTCTGGAAAAATAAAAAAGTACTAGTGACAGGCCATACAGGGTTTAAAGGTGGCTGGTTGTGTATGATACTTAATAATTTACAAAGTAAAATTTCAGGTTATGCACTAAACCCAAAAGGAAAAAATAATTTTTTTAATTCTGTAAAAGTAAAGAATATTTTATTAAATGATTTTAGAAGAGATATTACTGATTTAAAAAATTTTGAAAAAGCTATTAAAAAAATTAAACCAGAAATTGTCTTTCATTTAGCCGCTCAATCAAGTGTAATTCAAAGTTTTAAAGATTCGCACAATACGGTTTTATCGAATATTATTGGAACAGCTAATGTACTTGAGATAGCAAAAAAATATAAATTTATAAAATCAATAGTAATTATAACTACAGATAAAGTGTATCAAAATTATAAACAGGAAAAATATTTTGATGAAAATTCACAATTAGGTGGTGATGACGTTTATAGTGGAAGCAAAGCTTGTTGTGAAATATTGGTTCATAGTTATAGAAAATCTTTTTTAACAAATACAACATGTAAAGTTGCTACAGTAAGAGCAGGTAATTGCTTTGGAGGGGGTGATTGGACGCCAGAAAGAATAGTAAAAGATATATTAGAAAACTTTTATGAAAATAAAAAATTAACTTTAAGAAATCCGGATTCCACACGTCCATGGCAACATGTTTTAGAACCATTAATTGGATACTTGTTATTAGCTGAAAAACTATCATCAAAAAAAGGTGATATGTATTGTGAGCCATGGAACTTTGGACCAAGTTTAAAACAAAATATGAAAGTAAAAGATTTGGCTGAAAATTTTAAGAATAAAATGAAATCAAATTCTAAAATTATAACTATTGATCGAGAAAGAAAATTTCATAATGATAAAATAAATATATTTGAGTCAAAAAATCTAAACATAAATAGTAAAAAAATTTCTAAAAAGCTAAAATGGAAGCCAAAACTGTCTATTCAAGAATCTATAAACCTTACAATTAACTGGTACCAAGGCTTTAAAACAAAAAAAAATTTGTTTAATTTAACAAATGATCAAATAGAATACTATTTAGACCAATAGAATAATTTTGACTTTAGTTAAAGTATGGTAATTTTTTTAACAGGTGCATCTGGTTTTATAGGAAAAAAATTTTTAAAATTAGCATTATCAGAAGGTCATCAAATTTACGCCATATCAAGAAAAAAAAGAACTACAAAACACAAAAATTTGAAATGGTTAAAAGGCGAAATTGAACATGATTGGACAAAATATATGAAAGAAATAAATGTCTTAGTCCATTTGGCTGCTTTAGGAATGAATAAAAAACCTGAGGACAAAGCTTATAAAGTATTAGAGTTTAACGTAAAAAAATCTTATTTAATGACTCTAAACGCTATTAAATCAGGATGTAGTAATTTTGTTATAGGTAGCACATCTTCAGAATATTTAAATAATGGCCTATGTACTAAAAAAAGACTTAGCAAAAATAGCACGAGAGGCTTTAGTTCGGTGTATTCCTTAAGCAAAATAATTTTTTCAGATTTATTACAGCGTTTAGCAAACAAAAAAAAGGTTAAATTTAAGATAATGAGAATTTTCCCGACATATGGTGAAGGCGAAGCAGAACATAGACTATTTCCTAAAATTAAAAAATCTGCCAAACAAGGTAGAAATTTAAAAATTTTAAATCCTTTAGAATTTAGAGATTTTACAGAAGTAAGTTATGTAGCAAAAGTTTTGCTAGAAGCTTGTAAATTAAATAAAAAAAAAAAATTTGATATTTTTCACGTATCATCAAATGAAACAAAAAGTGTAATGGATTTTTCAAAATTATTATGGAAAAAACTTAATGCTAAAGGAAAATTATCATTTAGCAATAAATCTAAAAAAATATTTAGACATATTTCAGATATTGATTCAAACTGGAAGTTAAAAGATGATAAATAAATGTGCCGTTGTATTATGTGGTGGAAAAGGTTCAAGATTAGGGGCACTTGGTAAAAAAATTCCAAAAACACTAGTCAAAGTTCAAAATAAAGAAATTCTTTGGTATATTATTCAATTTTTAAAGTTTTCTGGTTTTAATAATATAATTTTACCACTTGGATATAGGGGTGAACAAATAAAAAAATTTCTAAAAAAAAATAATAATTTTGGAATACAAATCCAAACATTTAATACAGGTATTAATTCTAATATTGGTTCAAGAATTAAAAAAATTACAAATTATATTAAGGAACCAAATTTTTTACTTTTAAATGGAGATGCCATATTTAATTTTAATCTAGGTAAAATCTTTAATTATCATTGTAAAAATAAGTATGACGTAACTTTTTTGTCAGGAGAAGTTACCTATCAATATGGTTCGATTGGTATGAAAAAAAATAAAGTGATAGATTTTTCAAGAAATTTAGTTTTTGATAAACTTGGTACCAAGGTAAATAAAAACTATATTGCATACAATTATACTGGAATATCAGTAATCAATACACAAATATTAAAAAAATATAAAAGCTTATTTAGCAAATCGGAAAACTTTGAACAGACATTTTACCCCAAGGTTATAGAAAAATTTCGAACAAAATTAATACAGATAAATGGTTTTTGGCACTCAATTGATAATTTAAAAGATCTTTTTGTTGTAGATAAAAAACAAAAAAAAAATAGTAAATTTTTTAAGCTAAAAGAGTTAAATAATTTATTAAATAAAAAGAATATTTAAGATTATAAATAAAAAATTTATGGGTATATTAATAAAACATTTGTTGAATAGTTTTTTAACAGCAAAAAATCTATCAAAAAATAAAACTGTAATTATTTTTCTTGAAATTTTTATTATAAGATTTTTTTTTGCTTTTATGTTTGTTAGGAGGCTCTTTAATAAGAAAACTATCTTAATATCTGGTGTAAAATCTGGCAATTTATTTCAACAAAAAGATGTAAAAACAGACCTGGTATTAAGAAAACTTGAACAAAAAGGTTATTGTGATGATCTTAGATTAAATAAAAATGAAGTTGATAAAGTTATTAATGAAATATCTTTAAAAAATTTCTCAGTATCTTTTAAAGGAAAAAAAAATACTCCTGGATTTAGCATGTCTATAAATAAAAATGATAATATTCATTCTATTTTAAAAAAAAGTAAGAAATTTAATCTTTCTCATGTTGCTTTAGAAATTGATTTAAATAAAACAGAAAACATTAAAAGAATCGCAACATCATTTTTTTTTTTAGATATTGCAAAAAAATATATTGGAAATAATAATATCTCAATTTCTAGTTTATGCTATATTTCGAATTCGTTCGAAACATCTGAAATTGAAAAAAAAGATAATGCACAGTTTTTTCATTATGATAATGACTTTAAAAAATTTTTTAAAGTTTTTCTTTATTTAGATGATGTTGATAAAAATTCTGGTCCTCATTCTTTTGTTAAATTTAGTCATAAAGATAGACATTTTGAACATTTGCTTTCTGAGAGAATAGACGACCAAGAAATTCAAAGAAGTTATGGAGATCATAATGTTGTTATATTTGATCGTCCTAAAGGAAGTTTAATCTTTGAAGATACTTTTGGATTTCACAAGGGAACAGCTCCTAAAAAAAATAGCAGAATTGTTTTAAAATTAGTTTATGGAAAAGGTCGAGGTATTGGAATTTATAAAAATTCTATATTTATATAAAATGATATCTATTTTAAAAAAATTATTTTTAAATATAATAAAAATTCTTAGTCCAAATTTTAGTTGCAAGTTAAATAATCTAAGACAATATATATTTAATAGAAAAGTTTTATTTTCATATGATAGTGAACTTAAACTATATTATGTTTCAGAAAATAACGATAAAATGTATTTTTCTGATAAAATGAGAGGTATTCAGACTTATTCTTATGGAATAAATTATAGAGCAGATGAACTGATTAAAACATACAATCTAGATTTAATTAATTTTAAAAAAAATGATTTAGTAATAGATTGTGGTGCAAATTATGGTGATTTGTATACCTGGCTAAAATCCAAAAAAATATTTATAAATTATATTTCATTTGAACCTTCGCCAACGGAATATAAATGCTTAAAATTGAATTGTGCAAATCAAGTTAACAATAATGTTGCTTTATCAAATGTGGAAGGCATATCAGAATTTTACTTAAAATCTGATAGTGGAGATTCGTCGATTATTGAACCATCTTCTGGTTTTACAAATATAATTAAAATTAAAACAACGACGCTAAATAATTATATAATTGAAAAAAAAATTAAAAATATAAAGTTTTTAAAACTTGAAGCGGAGGGTTTTGAACCAGAAATTTTACAAGGTTCAGATCAAATTTTAAATAATATTGAATACATTGGTGTGGATGGTAGCCCAGAGAGAGGTAAAAAAAATGAGACTACTATTGAATATGCAATTGAATTTTTAACATCTAAGGGTTTTGAAGTAATCAAATCTAATATTAATCAAAGATATGCAAAGGCATTATTTAAAAATCCAAATTTTAAATACAAATAATTTTTTTAAATGAATTGGCTCTAATAATTTTCTTGTATATAAGTCTCTTTAATTTATATAAATTATTGACTCTAATATAAAAATGAATTTTTTAAAAAATCAGAATATTTTAATAACTGGTGGTACTGGTACCTTTGGACAAGAAATAGCCAGCTTTCTTTTAAAAAGTGTCAAAGTAAAAAAATTGATTATTTTTTCAAGAGATGAAAATAAGCAATTTGAAATGTCTAAAAAATTTAATTCTGATAAAAGAGTAAGGTTTTTTATTGGAGATGTTCGTGATCTTGGAAGGTTAATGACAGCTCTAAGAGGTGTAGATTATGTTATTCACGCTGCTGCAATGAAGCATGTTCCAGCCTCAGAATATAATCCTGTTGAATGTATAAAAACTAATGTTGATGGTTCTCAATGTGTAATAACAGCCGCTATAGAAAGGGGAGTAAAAAAAGTGATTGCACTCTCCACTGATAAAGCATGTAATCCAATAAATTTGTATGGTGCAACAAAGCTTTGTGCAGAAAAATTGTTTATTAATGCCAATCAATACTCAAACTTTACAAAATTTTCTGTAGTTAGATATGGAAATGTAATTGGCTCAAGAGGTTCTGTAATACCATATTTTAAAAGTTTATTAGAACAAAAAAAAATATTACCACTTACCTCAAAAGAAATGACAAGATTCTTTATTCCAATAGAAGATGCATTAAAATTTGTCTTATCATGTTTAAATAGAAGTAGAGGAGGAGAAATATTTATACCAAAAATGAATTCAATAAAGATGATTGACCTAATACAATTATTAGACAAAAAAGCTAAAATAAAAGTTATTGGGATTAGACCTGGAGAAAAATTACATGAGTCTCTTTTCTCAAGTGACGAATCAAGATCTGTTTATCAAGATAAAAATTCCTTTGTGATTTATAGTGAAAATTTAATTTTTAATAAAAGATTTGGTAAAAAGTTAATTAAAAATGATGCATATAAATCTTCAGATATAGATTTTTTAAATAAAAGTAAAATAAACTTTTATCTTAATCAATATTTTAAAAAGAAAATCTAGACAAATTATGAATTGTCCAATATGTAAAAAAGAAAAGACTGTTAATCGTAGGTGTGATTATAAATATGAAATATTAGATGATAAAAAATATTTTGATCATATGGAAATATATAAATGTGATGATTGTGATTTTAGCTTTTCCCATCCAATGCCAAAAATTAAAAACTTAGACTTCTTCTATGAAAATATTTATCGTCAAATAAATAGGCCACCTTACTGGGTAACAGAAAATGATGAGGACTCAGAAAAAAGATATTTAGAGGATAAAAACCTAAATTATTTGCTATATCTTTCAACGTTAATTAATTTAAAGAATATTCAAAATATCTATGACTTTGGGGCAGGATTTGGTGATTTGGGTTATGCAATTAAAAAAAAATTTCCTAACGTAAATTTATTCTGCACCGAACATGACAGACAATGTAGTAATATTTTAGAAAAAAGAGGTTATAAAAATGATCAACTTGAAAATATTAATGAAAAATTTGATTTAATAATAACAACACATTCTTTAGAACATTTGACAGATGTTGAGATTTTCAAAAAGTTTAATGAAATATTGAAACCAGGTGGATTAATTTTTTTTGAAGTACCAAACTGTCCACAGGAATATTTTTCTGGACGCCCATATGACGGACCTCATTTGCTGTTTTATACAAAAAAAAGTATTGAATCCATATGTAGTGAATTTAAATTTGAAGTTAATAGAATTGATATTAGCTCTTATTCTTTTGATGAAGATCACCTTTATCAAAGAGAGTCCCAAGATAGATATTATAGAATTAAGTCTGGAAAAACATTTGACAGTTTAAAACAGTTATTAAAAAAATTTATCCCACATAAATTGATAAAGTTAAGACAAATAATTAAAAATTCTAAAAATATTGATGAAATGAATAAACTAGGACTTTTTACAAATAATAGTAATAATAATTGTTATTTAAGAGGAATATTAAAAAAAAATAATATTTTAGATAAATAACTTTTTAATTAAAATTAACCAAAAAAAATATGAAATGTAAAAATTGCAAAAATAGGATATTAAAAAAAGTAGTAGAAATCGGCAAACAACCGTTGAGTGGTTTTTTTTATAGTTCAAAAATGAATAAACTTAAAAAATATTCATTAAATTTGTATAAATGTTCAAAATGTAATTTAGTCCAATTAAATAATTTAGTAGACATCAAAAAAATGTATGGAAAACACTATGGATATCAAACATCTGTTAGTAAAATGATGATACTTCATTTGAAAGAAAAAATTCATAGATTAAAAAAAATCAATCTTATTCACAAGGGCTCTCAAATATTAGATATCGGGAGTAATGATGCTTCATTTTTAAAGCTATTTGGAAATGGTTATAATTTAAATGGAATTGATCCATCAGCAAAAAAATTTAAAAAAAATTATAAAGGAATGAATTTGACCACAGATTTTTTTTCTAGAAATAATGTTTTAAAAAAACATAAAGATAAAAATATTAAATTTGATTTAATTTCAAGTTTTGCAATTTTTTATGATGTGGAAAATCCCAATTTATTTTGCCAAGATATTGAAAAATTGTTAGACGATAATGGAGTGTGGATATGTGAATTCTCTTACTTACCACTAATGTTGAAAAATTTAACTTTTGATCAAATATGTCATGAGCATATAATGTATTATTCATTAACTGTTTTTGAGCAAATTGTTAAAAAAAATGGTTTAAAGGTTTTAGATATAAATATAAATGAAATCAACGGAGGTAGTATAGAGGTAATTGTTGCGAAGAACAAAAGCAAAAGAAAGCAAAACATAAAGTTAATTAAAAAATTAAAATTAGATGAAAAAAAAATAAATCATAATTCATATAAAAATTTTTCAACAAGAATAAAAAAAATAAAAACAGATTTAAACTCCTTTATAAATAAAAATCACCCTATTGCTGGTTATGGAGCTTCTACCAAAGGAAATATTGTTTTAAACTATAATAATTTGGGACCAAGTAAAATTGAATATATATGTGATGCAAACAAAAAAAAATATGGAAAGTTTACTCCAGGATCCAATATTAAGATCATTTCAAAAGAAAAAATGAGAAGCTTAAACCCAAAATATTTGCTAGTATTAATTTGGTCTTTTAGGTCTGAGATAATAAAACAAGAACTAGAATATATAAATAAAGGAGGAAATTTAATTTTTCATCTTCCTAAGTTTCATATAATTAATAAAGAAAACTATAAAAAATTTATTAATAAAAGTTTTAAAGAACTTTCTTACAAATACTAAACAATGATTTTGTCAATTTGTATTCCATCATACAATAGACTCGATTGTTTGGATAACTGTCTTAATTCAATTTTAATTTCTTCGAAAAATGTAAAAAATTTTGATTTTGAAGTGTGTATTTCAGATAATTGTTCAGAACAAAACTCAATGGATATTGTTAGTAAATACAATAAAGAATTAAAAATAATATTTAATAAAAATAAAAAAAATTTAGGATTTGCATTAAATGCTGTTAAAACTGTCAAAATGTCTAACAGTAAATATGTTTGGTTAATTGGTAATGATGATTTAATTTTACCAAATACATTAAATGATTTAAAAAAAATTTTTGAAAATAATATTGAGATAGATTATTTTTTTATTAATTCATACTATTTAAATTCAAATTACTTAAAAAATTTTTCTCATCCCTTTAATACTTTTGAATTAAGAAATAAAAAGATGAAAGTCCTTTCAAAATCTAAGAAAAATAAAAAAGTTAATTTTTGGGAGGTTATTAATCCTGATGTATCCTGGGAATTTCTAATAGGTATTTTTCTAAGTATTTCTGATAGAAAATTATGGTTAGATGGCCTTAAGTCTATTAATCAGGAAGACATAGAGGATACGAAAGTATGGTCTAATTTTGATAACACTTGTTTAAATGCCAAAATTATTGCTACTGTTTTTAAGAATCGAAAAAGTTTTATATGTGCGAAGCCCCTTAGTGTTAATCTAATTGGAGAAAGAGAATGGGTAGGTATGTATGATTTTGTAGAAATTGTAAGAATACCTGAGCTTCTTGATTATTATAGATCTCAAGGAATGAATTTTTGGAGATATATTTATTGTAAAAATTTTGCACTAAGAAATTTTTTTAATTTTTTCACTAAAATTTTAATAAATGGTGATAAAGGAGGTAGACAATATGTAAAGTTCTATAAACATTTTGTTAGAAATTTAATTTATCCATATACCTGGCTTTCAATTATTTTTTTTGCTATTAGGAGAATAGGTAAAATATTAAATTTTAAATAACATGATAAAAAATATGAAAAAAAATATTAGTGGCATAAAAATATTTAAAAAAAATATCATAACTGATGATAGAGGAAAAATTTTACATATGATGAGAATTGATGATGATAATTTTCGAAGATTTGGAGAAATTTATTTTTCTTATGTTAATCCAAGTCAAATTAAAGCATGGCATATTCATAAGAAAATGACTTTAAACTATGTGGCAGCATATGGTAAAATTAAACTGGTTCTTTACGATGATAGAGAAATTAGCCCTACAAATGGGATGGTGCAAGAAATTATATTATCAAATGATAATCATCTTCTAGTTTCTATACCACCAATGATATGGAATGGCTTTTGCTCTGCTGATGATAATTTAGCTGTTTTAGCAAATTGTTCTGATATTCCACATGATAAAGAGGAAATCGATCGTTTACCATTTAATGATTCTAAATTTCCGTATGATTGGAAAAAATAAATTATGAAATGCGTTATATTGGCAGGAGGTAAGGGAAGTAGAATTTCTGAAATTTCTAAAAATATTCCAAAACCAATGATCAAGATTCTAGGAAAACCAATAATAATAAAAATTATGCAACATTATTCAAAATTTGGTTTTAAAGATTTTATAATTGCTGCAGGCTATAAAAAAGAAATCATAAAAGATTATTTTAAAAAAAACACTTTTAATGAATGGAATATAAAAGTTGTAGATACAGGAATAAATACAATGACGGGCGGAAGGATAAAAAGATTAGAAAAATATCTTAATCGTGATACTTTTATGCTAACTTATGGGGATGGTTTAAGTAATGTAAATATTAAAAAATTATTAAAGTATCACAAAAAAAATAAAAAAATTGGAACCTTAACAGCTGTTAGGCCTCCAGCTAGATTTGGAGCTATAAAAATTTTAAAAAATAAAGTTAGTTATTTTAAAGAAAAATCAAGGTTGGATGAAGGATGGATTAATGGAGGTTTTTTTGTATTAGAACCTACAATTTTTAAATATATTAAAGGAGATAAAACCTTTTTTGAGAAAGAACCTTTACAAAAAATTAGTAAATCCAATCAATTATATGCCTATAAACACAAAGGTTTTTGGCAATGTATGGATACTCTTAGAGATAAAGAAATATTAGAAAAAAAATTAAAGCTTAAAAAATCTAAAATTTCTTGACAGTTCAATAATTGAACACTATTGTTCATTAATTGAACATATGGAAAATAATCAAGATCATTTTAATGTATTGAGAATTATACAAAAAAAACCAAACTCTTCTCAACGAGAATTAGCTAAAACATTGGGTTTTAGTTTGGGAAAATTAAATTATTGCATTCAATCACTTCATCAAAAAGGTTTAATAAAAATCTATAATTTTAAACAAAAGAAAAATAAATTTCAATATGTTCGATATTTCCTCTCACCTAAAGGAATAACTATTAGAACAAAATTAACATTAAACTTTATGAAAAGAAAAATAAAAGAATATGATGAATTAAAAAAAGAGCTTAATATATGAAAATATTTGCACTTATTCCTCTAAGAAAAGGAAGTACTAGATTAAAAAATAAAAATTTTAAAAAAATTAATGGCAAGCCTCTTTATAGGTATGTAACTGAGCAATCTTTAAAATGTAATCTTATAGATAAAGTTTTTATCTCTACAGATAGTGATCAAGTTAAAATGCGTCATAAAAATTTAGAAATAATTGGAAGGTCAAAAGCTGTCTCCACAAACAAAGCCTCAACAGAAATGGTTATAGATGAATTTCTAAAAAATCATAATTGTGATATTCTTGTAACTATCCAGGCAACAAATCCTTTTCTTAAAAGTGAACAATTAAGTTTGGCTTTAAAAAAATTTATTCAGAACAAAAAATTTGATAGCTTAATATCAGCTGTAAAAAACCATCATTTTACATGGAAAAGAAATTATAAAGATTTAATTAAACCTTTAAACTATGATTATAATAATAGGCCAAGAACCCAAGAGTCTAATTTAGAAGAATATATAGAAAATGGTGCGTTTTACATATTAAGAAAAGAAGGATTCATCAAAAATAAAAGCAAAAGTAGACTATATGGTAATATAACTTACTTTGAAATGCCAAAAGAAAGTATATATGAAATTGATGATACTGAGGATTTAAGAATAATTACTAAATTGTTAAAAAAATAGAATAATTATGAATGAAAATTTAAATTTAGAAAATATTAATAAAATTAATGATTTTGATATTTTAAAAAGTATTTGTGAAAAAAATAATTTTTTTCAATATATAAATAAATTTGCTATTGAGAGTCTGAATTTAAAAAAAATCAAAAATTTTTTAATAGCTTGTGTAGAGGAAAAAAATATTTCAACTAAATTAACATCATTTCCCTATAAGTTAATAGTTGATCCCACAAATGCTTGTAACCTTGGGTGCCCACTTTGCCCAACCGGTTTAGGTGCTTCTGAGAGGAAAAAAGGAATTCTCAAATTTGCCGATTTTAAAAAAATTGTAGATGAGTCAAAAGATTATTGTATTGAAATGCACCTTTATAATTGGGGGGAACCCACATTAAATAAAGAGCTTGTCAAAATGATTAAATACGCTCATGAAAATCAAATATGGACAAGAATTTCATCTAATATGTCTTTAAATTATAAAGAAAATTATTTGCAAGATCTTGTCGCTTCTGGACTAAGCCTTTTGCATATAGACATAGATGGATTGGATCAGGATGTGTATGTTAAATACAGAAAAAAAGGAAATTTGAATACTGTACTTGATAATCTTAAGGAAATTATCAAAATTAAAGAAACAAAAAAATTAGAAACACCAATATTAGAATTAGCAATGCTTGCAATGAGACAGAACGAACATCAGCATGATGAATTTTTGAAATTTAAAGATAAATTTAACGTAGATGTGGTAAAAATAGATAAAATTCAACATAATCCAAATATGGATGAAAAGTGGCTTCCAAAAAATAAAGACCTAATATACAAAACTTATGATGGTGGTAGTGCATCATCAAATTCTGCTAAAGATAATGAAATCAAACAATGTCACTGGCCTTGGAGCTCCATGGTTATTAATTATGATGGTGGAGTAAACCCATGCTGTATTATAGATGACCCTAACTCGGACTTTTCAAATTTAAAATCACATTCAATCAGAGAAGTTTGGAATAATGAAGAATATATATCGTCAAGATCAGAATTTGGAGACAAGAGTCAAATAACTAAACCAACTATTTGTAATGTTTGTAAGAATCAAACTCATTCTAAACGTTTAAATAGAGTGTCCAAATCATTTTCAATTAAACTTTAACATGGGGTATTTATTTAATGAAAAATAAACAATCATATTCAACTGATGGAAAAGTTAAGCATTTATCTACTGAGGAAGATATAAATATTAAACTAGGAAAAATAATTGGTAAGAAATTTATTGATTATAGAAAAAAATGGGATGCTGCAAATAACTTTGAAACTGTTACTGATTTTCCACTTTTTCTTCATGTTGATATGAATCAAACATGTAATTATAAATGTCCTCATTGTATAATAGCTTATAAAGATGAAGTTGATGGATATTATGAAGGTAAAAATTTAAATTTTGAAGATTATAAAAAAATTGTAGATGAGGGATCAGATTATGGCTGCCCTTCAATTTCTCCCCAAGGGAATAATGAGCCATTTTTAATTAAAGATTTACATGAATACATTAGTTATGCCTATAAAAAAGGGTTTATAGATATTATGTTAAACAATAATGGATCTGCGATTACAGCAAAAAGAGCTCAACAAGTATTAGACTCTGGCTTAACACGAATAAGATTTAGCTTAGACGCATTTAGTGCTGAAAGCTATCCACAAGTAAGAGTTGGAGCGATACCTTTAGATAAAGTAAAAAGAAATATAGAAACATTTTTAAATTTAAAAGAAAAAGGAAATTATAAACTTCCAGTGACGGGAGTAAGTTTTGTTAAAATGAAACATAACGAACATGAATTAGATGATTTTATAAATTATTGGAAGAGCAGAGTGGATATGGTTTCGGTTCAAACTTTCACTCCTCCAACAACTAATACTGAAAAATATAATAAATTTTATGCTACCGATCAACTGATGGAGAGTGAACCAATTTCAGAATTTAAATGTGTTCAACCTTTTCAAAGAGTTGTTATTTGTAACGAGTCAATTTACCCTTGTTGTGTTAATTTTAATAAAGATTTAAAAATTGGTACTTTAGGTAAAGACACAATACATAGTGCTTGGCATTCAGAAAAAATGAATGACTTAAGAAATCTTCATAAAGAGGGTAAATTCTACTTAGATAAAACTTGCACAGAATGTGTAAATTTAATATATCCGAAAAATAATATAAAAGAAATCAACCAATAATGTCTGATATAAAAGAATATTTTAAAAAAAGCTCTGATACAATTGCGTCTCTTAACGAACATGAAACTGAAATCATAAAAATTTGTGAAATGATTAAAGTTATAAGTAAAAATAATCTAAAGCTATTAGTTGCTGGTAATGGTGGATCATGTTCTGATGCGGAACATTTTGCTGGGGAGTTGCAATGTACTTACAAGAGTAGAGATAGGAAACCAATTTCCGCAATTTCAATCGGCTCTTTGCCAGCAGCATTAACAGCTTGGTCAAATGATTTTGGCTTTTTATCCTATTTCAAAAGGCAAGTAAGTGCACACGGCAATCCAGGTGATATTCTTTTTTTAATTACTACTGGAGGTGGAACAGAACACAATGGTGCATCAATGAATTTAGTGGAAGCAGCACGTGAGGCAAAATTAAGGAATATGACAATAATTACTTTAAGTGGAAAAACAGGTGGTATTTTAAAGGAGTTATCTGACGTGAATATAATTGTTAAAAGTAATGTAACCTCTCATATTCAGGAATGTCATATTGCAATTTTACATTGTATTTGTGAAATTTTAGAAAGTAAAATACAATAGTTTGTAATCAGATATGATAATAAGCAAAACACCATTCAGAATACCTATAGCTGGAGGTGGTACAGATTTAGAATTCTATTTTAGAAAAAAAGGATCCACATTCTACTCACTTGCAATAAATCAATATGTGTATGTTTTTCTAACACCAAGAACAATTGATGATAAATATTTAATTCAAACAACATCAACACAATTTGTTAAAAGTTTAAATCAGATAAAGCATCATTTAATTAGAGAGACTATTAGATTTTTTAAAATTAAAGAACCATTACATATTGGTACATATGCTACAGTACCAACCTTAACAGGTCTTGGATCTTCGAGTTCTTTAGTTGTTGGCTTGATTAATTGTATTTTGAAATACAAAAAAATTAAAATGACAGACAAAGAGGTGATATCAACTGCATTTAAAATTGAGCGAAAAATTTGTGGAAATGCTGGAGGTTGGCAAGATCAAATAATTAGCCAAATTGGCGGTTTAATTAAAGTAGATATGAGTAAAAAGGGCACTCTAAATATTAAAAAAATTTCAAAAAAACCAAAGCTAATTAATTTAATTAAAAAAAATATATTATTAGTTTATTCAAAACAAAAAAGACAGTCATCAAAAGTAATTTTGTCACAAAAAAAAAATTTATCAGAAGTAATAAAGAATTATGATTTAATCAAATCATTGACAAAAGAAATACCAAATATAATTAATGTTGGAAGTCCACAATTATTAGCGAAGTTGTTTTCAGATCATTGGCAAATAAAAAAGAAACTATCTAATGAAATTTCAAATAATAAACTTAATAATTTATTTAATTTTTTATTAGAAAAATGTCATTTTATAGGTGGTAAATTAATAGGTGCGGGTGGTGGTGGTTTTTTTTTAATGATAACAGAAGATAAAAAAAAAACGATTAAACTACTAAAAAAAAATAGTATAAGTTATATGAATTTTGATATAGATTACAAAGGATCACGTACACTTAATAGTTTTAAATAGTAAATTAAATTTATGGAAAAAAATAAAATAAAATTATTTGCAGATGGTCTTAAGCCTGATCAATTTGATTTAGATTTTGGTATAGAAATTGATGGTTTTACATTTAATCCATCTATTTTTAAGAATCATGGTGCGAAAGATTACTTAGAATATTCAAAACAATTAGTTTCTAAATCAAAAGATAAGCCAATTTCTCTTGAAGTTTTTGCAGATAATAAAGAAGAAATGATCGATCAAGCAAATATTTTAAATAAATTAGGTAAAAATATTTTTATAAAAATCCCAATAACCTATACAAATCAAGAATTTACAGTTGATGTATTAAAGAGTTTAGTTGAAGAGGATATTAAGATTAATCTAACAGCAATTTTTACTCTTGAGCAAATTAAAAAAGTACTACCAATTGTTAAAGACACAAAAACTATTTTATCAGTTTTTGCAGGTAGAATTTATGATAGTGGAATTAATGCATCAGAATTAATGAAAGAAATTTGTGACTTAGTAAATACCCAAAGTAGCTGTGAAGTATTATGGGCAAGTCCTAGAATGTCATATGATTATATTATCGCATCAAATGTTGGAGCCAAGATAATTACTATGCAACCTGAACAAATAAAAAAAATTAAATTGTTTGGTAAAAATTTAAATGATTATTCACTTGAAACAGTAAAGCAATTTTATAACGATGCCAATAGTTCTGGTTTTAAAATTTGAAAAATAAAGGTCAAAACTTAAAATATCTAAATTTTTTTATAAACGATATTAAGGCCAAGATTGATAAAATAAATTTTTATTTTTTAAATAAAAAAACAAAATTTATTTCAAAATCGAAAACTAGAATTAATCCTGTAACAATTTTAGACAAAAAAATTGAAAAATTAATAAGAAAAGTTATTATTGATTATTTCCCAAATCATTCAATAATAGGCGAGGAGTCAAAACCTAGACTAAAAAATTCTGAATATACGTGGATAATCGACCCATTAGATGGAACAAAAAATTTTATAATGGGGCTTCCCACATGGTCAAATTTAGTTGGACTGTTAAAAAATCAAAATCCATTATTAAGTTTTGCAAACTTCCCTGTATTAAATAAATATTATTTAACAAAAGGGAATAATTCTTATGTTTGTGGTAAAGAAAATAAATTAAAAAAAATATTCACAAATAAAAAAATTAAAAACTTAAATGAAGCTAAAATTGCAGTGAACACTTTTAACACTATTAAAAATAAAAAAATCTTTAAATTTGTAAGTGAATTTAAAGGAATAATAAAAATTACCAATATTGATGCATATAATTTTTGCTTATTATCAGAGGGAAAAATTGATGTTTTAATTGAAACTGGATTAAAAAAAGTAGATTTTTATCCTTTGTTAGCACTTTTAAAAAATTCTGGTGCAGTAGTTACGGATTGGTATGGGAATAAAGATTTCAACAAAGGTCAATTATTAGTTACAGCAAATAAAACTTTACACAAAAAAATTATTATTCAATTAGATCTTTAGATGAATATTGTGAAAAGAATTAAATTTAAATTTACTAATCCAAATAAAAATCAAATAATATTATTTGATGGAGAGTCATTTCGTGATTTAAAATATGTACTTGAGGGGTTAGATTATTATATATTAGAAAATAGAAGCAACAGAATTCACGAAGTATATTTATCACCTAGTGTAGCATTAAGTTTCTTATTAAATTATTTCATATTATTTTTAAAGAATAGAAACCTTCATACTATTTATCTAGTTACAATAATAAATTTCATTAACCCTAAAGTAATTATAACAAGCATATGTAATTCAGGTAAGTTTCATGATCTTGCAAGGTTATTAGACAAAAGAATAACTTTTTTAGCAGTTCAAAATGCCTCTAGATCATCTGATTATAGAAGAGATCTACATAGATATAAAAAAAGAATTACTAAAAGAAATATTAATAAAGACTACTACATTCCTAATTTTTTTTGTTATGGACAAAGTGAGATTGATGATTGTAAAAAATTTGGAGTTAATGTTATTAATTTTATTAAAACAGGATCAGTTAGAATTGCTAATTTTTTTAAATATATAAAAAAAAATAAGATTAAATTAGATAAAAATAAATATGATTTGTGCTTGATTTCTGAGAATGCACATGATTTAAATTTAAAATTAGGAGAAAGTAGTGAAGAACAGGGTTTTGCTAATATGGCAAAATTTGTGATTAGGTATGCAAGAGAGTCAAATATAAAATTTATTTTTGCTAGAAAAAGACAAAATTTTACTTCTCAAGCAAATGACGAAATGAATTTTTTTAAAAAATACCTATCTATTTCAGAATTAAATTTTTTGAAAGAAAATATGAATGAAAAAACAAATGAATATTCATCTTATTTTCCACTTTTTCAATCTAAAATTGCTGTTGGCACACAATCAACTCTACTTAAAGATAAAATTAGTTTAAAAGAGAAAATATTATCCTTAAATTTACAAAAAACAAAAATTTATGACTTTCCAATTGAAGGTATCTGTTCAATAAAAGGTTGTTCATATGACCAATTTAAAGAAAGATTAGATAAAATTTTTCAAATGAGTGATGAAATGTATTTTTCAAGTTTAGAAAAAAATTACAATTATGCTATCGAAAATAATAAAGGTGAGAATGTTATTGACAATATTAAAAAGGATATTATTAAAAATTTATGAATAATGAAATAAAAACAGATAACTTTACAATTAGTGATAGTTCACCTGCCTATATAATTGCAGAAATTGGAATTAATCATAATGGGCAATACGATTTAGCAAAAAAATTAATTATTGAATCTGCAAGAGCAGGAGCAAATGCTGTAAAATTTCAAAAAAGAGATGCTAATTCAATAATGATCAAAGAAAAAATTAACTCAAATCCGATTGGATATTTGAGTAAAAATGTTGATGATATTTCTACTGATCAACCTGATTATGGTAATTGGTCTTATCCAGATATTAGACTAGAATTGACTGATGATAATTATAGAAACTTACAAAAAGTTGCAAGTGAAGAAGGTGTTGATTTTTTTGCTAGTCCTTGGGATGAAAAAAGTTTAGATTTTTTAGTAGATTTAAACGTACCATTATTAAAGATTGCAAGTGTTGAAATAAAAAATTATCAGTTTTTAGAAAAAATTTCAAATTGTGATATCCCCTTAATTTTAAGCACAGGTACAGCTGATGAAAAGGAGGTAGAAACTGCTTTTGAATTATTAAGCAAAAAATCTAAAGATATAATATTATTACAATGTACTTCCGCGTACCCAAGTAAATTTAGTGAAATAGATTTAAGAGTAATAGATACGTTTAAAAAAAAATATAATTGTCTAGTTGGATTTTCAGGCCATGAACCAGGAATTAATGTTGGAATTTCAGCAGCTACATTAGGAGCAAAAGTTATAGAGAAACATGTTACATTAAATAAAAAGATGAATGGAACTGATCATTTAGCTTCAATAGACATGAGTGAACTTACTAATCTAGTTAATGGAATAAGAGAAATTGAAAAAGCATTAGGAAAAAATATAAAACAGAAATATAAAAGTGAAGATGTTTTGGTATCAATTTTAGGAAAATCATTGGCAACTAAAAAAGCTTTAAAAGCTGGATCTATAATAGAAAAAAAAGACTTGATTGCAAAAGGACCACCAATAGGCATAAGTTCTCAAAATTTCTATGAAGTAATTGGTAAAATAATTTTAAAAGATAAAGAGGCTGATGAAATATTGATGCCAGAGGAAATTGAGTAAATAAATTTGAAAAACAAAGTAAGCCTTCCAGCTTGTTTAGTTATGGCTGGAGGAATAGGCTCTCGGTTAGGCTCAATAACCAAAAAAATTCCTAAACCAATAATTAAAATAAATAATAAACCATATCTTGAGTATCTATTAAAATGGCTTATGAAAAATGGTTTTAAAAAATTCTACTTTTTATTATCATATAAAAATAAAAAAATTGAAATTTTTCTTAAAAAATTTTTTGCAAATAAAAAAATAAAATACCAAATTTTTTTGGATAAAAAAAGATCAGGTACATTTTCAGCAATCACAGATCATATTCAGAAATTAGATCAATTTTTTTTCTACACTAATGCTGATGAGATTTCTGATATGGATATAAAAAAATATTATCTAAAATTTAAAAAATCTAAAACAAAAATTATGTGTGGATTATTAGAGTCAAAAGATGGAAAATTTTCAAAAGATATAAAAAAGGGACTTATTAGAAACAAAACAGGACGAAATAAAAGAATTTACAAGGATTGTGGATATAAATTTATAAACAAAGAAATATTTAAAAATGTAAATAAAAAATATAAAAAGTTAGAAGATTTTATTTATTTAGATTATTTAAAAAAAAATGAAGTTAGTTATTTTATAGTAAAAAAGAAACCTCTGAGAATAGATACTGCTTTAGATATTAAAAGAACAAAAAATGAATTGCTTAAAAATTAATAAAGAAATTATTGTTATAACAGGTGCGGGACAAGGGATAGGTAAAGAAATTGCCAAAAGCTTTAACAGCAGTTATGATTTTTTGTTAATTTCAAAGACATCTAATTGTAAAAAAACTGCTGAAGAAATTAAAAAAAATTATCAGCAAAAAAAAAAATACAATCAAGTAATAGAATATCAAAAAATAGATTTAGAAAAAAATTTTAATCTTAATATCTTGAATAAAAAAATAAATTTTACAAAGTATGAAAATATACATTTGATTTTATGTGCAGGCATAGTTGATCCCCAAAGAAAAAGTTACAAGAGCCTAGAAAATTGGAGAAAAGTTTTTAATGTTAACTTGTATTCAAATATCTATATTCTGAATTTCTTTTCAAGATTGTTTAAAAAAAATAAAAAACAAAATAAGATAATCATTTTTTCCGGTGGTGGTGCTGCCTCATCGTTCAAAGAGTTTCCTATTTATTCAGCAAGCAAAACTGCACTTGTAAGAACGGTCGAAAATTTTTCTGAAATACTATCAAAAAAAAATATATCTATTTTTGCAGTTGCACCAGGAGCTGTTAAAACTAAAATGTTAAAAAAGGTTGAAAAAATATCAAAAGTTGGAACAAGATCCAAAATGACTGATGTAGTTAATTTTATAAACAAATGTTTTCAAATAGATACCAATTGTTTCAATGGAAAATTAATTCATATTAAAGATAATCTATCTAAAATTTTAAAAAATAAAAATCCAAATTATTTAAAACTAAGAAGATTTCAGTGAATATTTTTTTTGTAGGCATGGGGTATATGGGTTCTGAAAGATTGAGAGCTATTTGTAATTTAAAAAAAAAAAACAATATTAATATTTTAGGTTTCTATGACCCTAAAATAAAGATTATTAAAGTAAATAAATCATCTTTTAGATCTAAAATAAATTTAGATAAAAATTTTTTTACAAAAAATAAAATTGATTTATGTATAATAAGTGTACCTCATAATTTAACAATAAAATATTCTAAAATTTTTCTAGAAAATTTTAAAAAAATAAATTTACTCATAGAAAAACCCCTTGGAATTAATTTTTTAGAAACTAAAAAAATAATAAATTTAAAGAATAAAAACCAAAAAATTTTTGTAGGACTTAATTATAGATATTTTGACGGTATTTCTAAAATGTTAGAAGATTTAAAAAAAAAGAAGTTTGGAAAAATTAACTCTATGTTAATAAATTTTGGACATGGCCACAATCCTAGCATGAAAAATTCTTGGAAATTGAGTAAAAAATTTGCTGGTGGGGGTGTAATTATGGACCCAGGTATTCATATTTTAAATTTATTGCAACTTATTTGTACAAAAATAAAAATTGAATATGTCAAAAAATTAAGAAATTTTTGGAAAACTGGAGTTGAGGAAGAGGTGATAATTGTAATGTCATCAAGAGAAATTCCAATAATAAATATTTCTATTTCAATATTAAGATGGAGAAGCACTTTTGATATTAGGGGTAATGGAGTTAAAGGGTATTGTCGAGTAATAGGAAGAGATAGAAGTTATGGAGAACAAAATTATTTTACTGGTAAAAGATGGGGTTGGCTCGTTGGAAAAAAACAAAAATATACTGAAAAAAAAATTATACAAAAAAAATCTAAAAATGTTTTTCAAGATGAATTAAGTGCAATTATTAAAACATTAAAAAAACAAAAAACAAATATTATGCCATGCACTGATAAAGAAGCTCTAGAAACAATGTTGTTGATTAAAAACTTGTATGAATTTTAAATCAGCATTAATAATTTCACCATTACCTCTAAAGCCAGTAAAATCTGGAATGCAAAATACAATTAATCTACTTTATAATTATCTTAAAGATCAAAACTATAAAATTTTTTTTTATGAAATTAAAACTCATAATAAAGTAGACCCTATATTAAATTTAAGTTTTAAAAGTAATTTAATTCAAAAAATTAAAAAAAAAATTAATTTAGAAAATATTGATTTTGTATTTATAAATACTTCAAAAATTTTATTTCATTATAAATCCTTTTTTCTTACAAAGAGTCGCTCTTATAAAACAATTTTAGTGTGTCATGACTTATATCATTTTAGAAAAAAATATTTTAACAAGATTAATGTTATAGATAAAACTAAAATAGAGTGTTCAGATGAAATAGATGTTTTGAAAAATGTAGATTATATAATGGATTTTTCTAAAAAAGAATTTGATTATCTTGTTAAAAAAAAAATATCAAAAAAAAAATTAGTAAAAACATATACTCCTACTATAAGATTTAAAAAAATTAATTTTATAAAAAAAAAGAAATATGATTTATTATATGTTTCGAGTAACTGGTTTCAAAACCAATTAAGCTTTAGTAGTTTTTTTAAAAAAATCAATTATGAAAAATTCAAATTTAATATCTTAATACTTGGAGATTTCTCAAAAAATGTTTTTAAAAATATCGATATCAAATCATATTCTTCAAATATGTTTAACAAATGTACGATTGGTGTTGCAATAATGAAAAATTCTACAGGAAGACAAACAAAAATATTTGAAATGCTATCTGCTGGACTGCCAGTATTTACTAATATTGATCTCACTGAATTTGGATTGAGAAACAATTTTCACTATAAATATTTTGATAATAAAAAAAAATTAGGTAGCCAATTAAAATTGTTAATTTCTAATGAAAGTTTAAGAAAAAAACTTTCACTGAATGCTTTTAATTGGTCTCAAAAAAATACTTTTTATAAAAATGCGTTTAAGTTAATAAATAAGAAATTAATAAATAAACAATTATGAAAAAATTAGTTAATTTATTTGACAAAAGTCAAAAATCACAATTTATTTTCTTAATTTTTTTTATGGTAGTTGCCTCTTTTCTTGAATTACTGGGTTTTGGAATGGTTATATTAATTCTAAACACTTTTTTAGGATTAAACGATAGTTATCCTGAAATTGTAAACTATTTTTTTAACTACTTTTTGAAAACTGATGTTAATTTTGAATTAATATTAATTTTTATATTTATTTTATTTAGTATTAAACTTTTAATTTTGATTTTTGTATCTTGGGTTGAGGCTGATTTTTTAGCTCGTTTTAGGGAAAATATATCTAATAAACTTTATCAAAATTTTTTAAATAGAAATGTCTTAAACATTCTAAAAAGAAACAGCGCTGAATATCTTAGGAATTTTACTGACGAAATAACTTTAAGTGTTACTTTTTTGTTTAGCAGTTTAAGAATTATACTTGATTCAATATTATTGTTAACATTTTTAACATTTTTAATTTACTTTAACCCAATAGTAACAATATCGGTTTTTTTATTTTTTTCATTTTTTGTAATTCTATATTTTATTTTAATTAAGAATAAATTGGCTGAATGGGCAATTACCAGTTTAAAAAATAAAAAAAATAGAATTCAATTTATATCAGAAAGTTTTTCTGCAATTAAGACAATAAAAATTTTATCACGTGAAAACTTTTTTCTTAATAGATTTAAACACGAAAATCATTCATTGAGTAATATTCAATTAAAAGTAAGTTTTTTAAAATCACTACCAAGAAATATTTTAGAATATATATTGTTGATAAGTATTTTATTTTTATTTTTTTATTTAGCTAAAAATGAATATTCAAATGAAAGCATCATTCAATTACTATCAATTTACACTCTTGCTGCTTTTAGAATTGCACCCTTAATTAACAGAATACTTGGTCATATGCAGCACCTTAAACACACTTACCCTAGTATGGAGCAGTTAATTTTTGAAAATGAGCAAAAAACAAAAATTAAGAAATCAACAGTTAGCAAAATGAAGTTTAAAAAAAGTATTAATTTAAACATAAAACAATTTGCATTTGAAAATAGTAAAGATTTTTTATTCAAGAATATAAATATTGAAATTAAAAAAAATTTACAAATAGGTATAATTGGACAAAGTGGAAGTGGAAAAAGTACTATAATAGATTTATTGTGTGGTTTTAGGAAAAATAAACATTCTAAATTAAAAATAGATAACGTAAATATATATGAGTCGAATAAACTCACAAGTTGGCAAAAATCAATAGGATATGTGCCTCAAAATATAATTATTTTCAATCAATCATTAAGAGAAAATATTTTATTTGGCTCAGAAAAAAAATTGCAAAATGATAATAATTTGAATTATCTTATAAAAAAAGTAGATTTGACTCAATTTATAAATAAATCAAATAAAGGACTATCCCAAATCATCCGCCAAGATGGACAAAATATTTCAGGTGGAGAAAAACAAAGAATCGGAATCGCCCGTGCTTTAATTAATGATCCAGAATTAATAATATTAGATGAGGCAACAAGTGGTTTGGATTTTGAAACTGAGAATAATGTATTAAAAACAATCAAAAAGTTAAGAAAAACTTCAATTATAGTTTCGCATAGGTTAAACGCATTAAAAGATTGTGATAAAATATATATGATAGAAAATAAGAAAATTACATTGTTAAAAAAAAATAAATTAAAAGAATATTTTGAAAAAATCTAATATTTATGTTTTGTATATTAAATTTTATTTAAACAAATACGAATAAAATATTTTGAAAACTAACATAAAAATTTTAATTCCTGGAGGTACAGGATTTATAGGCTACCATTTAGTTTCATTTTTTATTAGAAAAGGTTGGACTGTCCATTCAATCTCAAAATCAAAACCTAAAAAAAATAGAAAAGTAAATGGTGTAAAATATATTTATTGCGATGTAAGAAATAAAAAAAAACTAAAAAAAAAATTAGATAATTATTATGACTATATAGTAAATTTATCTGGATATGTTGATCATTCTAAAAAAAAATCTATTACAAAAATACACTTTATGGGCTGTAAGAATTTAGTTTCTAATTTTAAAGAATTTAAACCAAAAAAATTTGTTCAAATTGGCTCAAGTATTGAATATGGAAAAAGTAAATCACCACAAAAAGAGATATCAATAAAAAAAATTAATACACTTTCAGTTTATGGTGATGCTAAACTTGCTAGTACTCTTTTTTTGTTATCATTATATAAAAAAGAGAGATTTCCCTTAACAATAATTAGACTTTATTTGGTTTATGGATCAAACCAAGACAATAACAGAGTTATACCTTATGTAATTAATAGTTCTTTGGGTAAAAAAAAATTTAATTGTTCACCAGGTAGTCAATTAAGGGATTTCACATATATAGATGATGTTGTTAATGCGATCTATAAGACATTAAAATGTAAGGAATCTAATGGCGAGGTAATAAATATTGGATCTGGTAAACCTAAAAAGATAAAAAATTTAATCAAAATGATTGTTAAATATGTTGGATCGGGAAAACCAATATTTAGTAAATTGAAAATTAGAAGTGACGAATTAACAAAACTTTATCCAAGTATTACTAAAGCAAAAAAAATTTTAAAGTGGGCACCAAAGATAAGTTTAAAAATGGGTTTGAAAAAAACTATAAAGTCTTATTTAAATAATGAAAAAAATTAGTGTAATTGTAAATTGTCATAATGGTGAAAAATACTTAGCGAATTGTATTAAAAGTATAATTAACCAAACATATGATAATTTTGAAGTAATTTTATTTGATAATTGTTCATCAGATAAAAGTAAAAAAATAACTAATAATTTCAAAGATGATCGAATTAAATATTATAGAAGTGAAATTAAAGTACCCCTATATAAAGCAAGAAATGATGCAATTAGAAAAACAACTGGAGATTTTGTTGCATTTCTAGACGTCGATGATTGGTGGGATAAAAACTACTTAACTAGTAGAAAAGAGCTATTTGAAAAAAATGATTATGATTTTTTTTATAATAATGCTTTTATTTTTTTTGAAAGAAGCAAAACTTTTAAAATATATAAAAATTATAATTTACCTAGTGGAAAAATATACAACTTTCTTGCTAAAGATTATTTTGTCATTATTAGTGGATTAATAATAAGAAAAAAAATTTTTGATAAAATTGGAAACTTCGATCCAAATCTTAATATTATTGGTGATTTTGATTTTGTAATGAGGTCTTCAAAATTTTTTAATTATCACGCATTAAATGAACCATTAATTTTTTATAGGGTTCATAAAAATAATTTTTCTAAATTAAATTCTGAGATGCTTTTTAAAGAATTTTCAAAATGGTTTGAACAACAAAATCAATCAGGTGACAAAAATTTTAATATAAATCGTAATTATTTTGAGGAAAAATTAAATTTATTGGAAATAAATTATTTACTTGTAAATGGAAAAAAAAACTTATTTTTATTCAAAAAAATAATCAAATTTCCTAATTTGGTTAAAAAAATAAAATATCTGGTAGCATTTCTTTTGCCACAAAAAATAATTAAATTATTAAAAAAATGAAAAAATATATAGTTATTTCAAATGATAAAATAAATATTAGTAATAATAAATTTTATTCAAATTTTAATGATACGATTAATATAATAAGTGCTATTCAAAAAAAGTTCAAAATCTATCTATATTCCAGATCATCTGAGTCTAAAAATAATTTTTATTTTAAAATCAAAAATAAGATTGATAGAATAAATTTATTTAGTCTTTTCAAAATTAAAAAAGTAAAAATTTTTATGATTTCTATTACAGTAAGAAATTTTTTTTTTCTCTTAATTTCCTGCTTTGTTTTAAAAGACATAAATGGTTATGTGTTTCTAAGAAGTAATGGACATAAGGAGTATCAAGCTAAGATAGGAAAAATTGGTTTTTTTGTATATAATGTTATGTTTAGTTATGTGGTAAAAAAACTTAATGTAATTTCTGTATCCAAAAATATAACCAAAAAAATAAAATCTAAATATTTATTTCCTTCTGAACTTGATAGTGACTGGTTAAAAAATAGGAAAAAAGCAAATATTAAAATTCCTTTACTTTTATATTTTGGAAGGTTTAAAAAAGAAAAAGGCATTTATTCTCTTATTGAAATAGCAAATAGTTTAGACTCTAAATTTAAACTAACAATGGCGGGTGATTCTAAAAATATTTCGTCAAACAATCATAGTGTTAATTTTTTAAGTGAAATTTCTAGTAAAAAGAAAATTATAGATCTTTACGATCGTCATAATATATTTGTTTTACCATCTTACACAGAAGGATCACCAAAAGTTATACTTGAAAGTTTAGCTAGATTTAGACCTGTTATAGTATTTAGGGATATAAAACACGTAAAATCAAATTTTTATGGCATTTATGTTTGTGATAGAAACGTAAAAAGCTTTAAAAATATTATAAAATATATTCTTAAAAATTATAAAAAAATTCAATTAAATATGAAAAAAAATGATTTAAATACAAAGAAAGTTTTTCAAAATAACTTAATCAAAATTTTAAATGAACAGCATAATTAGAAAAAATTCTTTAATCTGTTTATTATTTTTAACACCTTTAGTGTATATATTAGGAATATCAATTGTGGAATTATTTACTTTGGTGATGATTTTATTTTTTTTCTATAAGAATAGAAGTGCCAAGTATTATAGAGATAAAAAATTTTTATTTTCTTTTGTATTTGCTATTTATATTGCATTTAATGCATACTATCAAATTCATGATGGTGATCTAAAAATCTCTTCATTTTTCTATTTTAGATTTATTATTTTATCTTTATCAATTTTTTTTATTTTGGATTATTTTGACACTGATCTAACAATAAATAGAAAAATTATTTTAATAATATTTGGGATTTCAATTTTATTTATTTTTTTTGACAGTTTTCTTCAGTTTCTAATGGGAGAAAATTTATTTGGTTTTAAAATAATAAATCAAAGAATTTCAAGTATATTTGGCTCAGAGCTTAGATTGGGGTCTTTTTTAGTAAAATTATTACCATTATTTTTATATTTATTTATTTATTCAAATACCAAAATTAACCTAAATTTTTATTCTTTGATATTTTTTTTAAGTCTATATTTTTCAACTATTTATCTTGCTGCAGGCAGAACATCTTTTGTTATGATGTTTTTATTCATCTTTCTAATACTAGTTTTCGTAAAAGATTTAAGAATTATTTTTAGTTTTAGTTTATTTTTTTTTATTTCATTTGTATTTTTGACAATATTTTTTGATATTGGTAAGTCTAATCCATCAAATAGAATATTTATTAAAACATTTAATGAAATGACTAGTCATATTTTTTATAAAGATCATGAAAATAAACAATTAATAGACAATAATTCCAATAAAAAAAAAAAAATTATTGAAAATATTAAGATTTTTTCAGATGATCATAATGGGCATTACATCGTTGCCTATGAATTATTTAGAGAAAATAAGATTTTTGGTGTAGGTCCTAAAGGCTTTAGATCTTATTGTAGAAGTGTAAATTATGATCCCCCAAAAGGAATTTGTTCGACTCACCCTCATAATTTCATAATACAAATTTTATCTGAAACTGGTTTAATAGGATTCTTATTCTATACTTATGGTTTTATTTTTATTTTTGTTAAAATTTTAAGAGCTTATTCAGCGAAAATACCCTCAAATGAAAAAAACTGTTTTTTGATTATTTCTATTGCTCTAATAGTTAATTTTTTTCCAATAATTCCAAATGGAAATTTTTTTAATAACTGGATCTCAACAATGAGTTTTTATTATATTGGGATTTATTTATACTCATATAAAAAAGTATTCTTATAATTTATGGTCTATTTTTCATTAATAATAATAAATCTAATTCTATTTTTTAGCTTAAATAAAATTTCTAGAATGATAAATATTTATGATAAACCTGATGGAAAATTAAAAATACACAATAAGAGGATACCTTTATTAGGAGGGGTATTATTTTTTATTAACTTAATATCTCTATTACTGTTGCAATTTTTTTTTCTTGATGATTTTTTAATGTTTCAAGATGTACTGTTTTCTAAAAGAGAAATTATATCAATTATAATTTTTATTGTAGTTTTTTTTATAATTGGTTTATTTGACGATAGATATAACGTTAGCCCCCTCACTAGATTATCTTTCATTATTATATTTTCAATTTTCCTTATGTCAATTAATCAAAATCTAGTTGTGCAAAATTTTACTTTATCATTTTATGAAAATAGAATTTTTCTAAATGAGTTTTCAATTTTTTTTACTATTTTTTGTATTTTAATATTGATAAACGCATTAAATTTTTATGATGGAATTAATGGACAATCTGGTAATTTGTATATATTGGCATTTACATTTCTATATTATGTAAGTGGTTTTAATTATTTTTATTTAGTTTTAATTTTAGTTTTAGTTTTTATTTTATTTCTGAATTATTCAAACAAAATATTTTTTGGTGATAGTGGTGTTTACCTAATAAGTTCAATTTTTATCATCTCTTTAGTTTATGAATACAATGTAACTAAAAATATAATTTATGCAGATGAAATATTTTTTTTATTTTTATTCCCTGGATTAGATTTAGTTAGATTGACTATAGAAAGGCTATTTTCAAATAAAAATATTTTTTATGGAGATAGAAATCATTTTCATCATTATTTAATTAAAAAATATAGCATGTTAATTTCTAATTTATTATTAGTTATTTTAAATTTACTGCCCATGACACTTTATTATATTGGTATAAGTTTTTATTATAATTTAGCTTCATTTTTAATTGCTTATTTTATTATTCTTGTTTATCTAAGAAGATTTAAGAATTGATAAACTATAGATTAAATCTGCATAAAATATGAAAGTACTAATTACAGGTGGAGCGGGCTACATTGGTAGTACTGTAGCTCATAGTTTTGTAGATAAAAAACATGAAGTGACAATTATAGATAACCTTATTAATGGCTCAATATCAAATATACCAAAAAAATGTAACTTTATAAAATGTGATATAGGCGATGTTAAAAGTTTAAGAAAATTAGTACTTACAAAACATGACATTGTTCTTCATTTTGCAGCTCTAATTGACAATCAAGAATCATTAGCAAAAAGAGATTTATATTTAGATAATAATTATACCAAATCTAAAATTTTTTTTAATTTTTGCATAGAAAGAGGAATGAAAAATTTTATTTTTTCTTCTACAGCAGCAGTTTATGGAAAATCTAACGTTGCTGTAGATGAGAGGTCTAAAACAAAACCATTATCACCATATGGCCAATCCAAACTTAAATTTGAAAATTTTTTAAAAAAATCTGAGAAAAATATAAATTATGTTATTTTAAGGTATTTTAATGTTGCTGGTGTAGAGACTAAAATGCGATGTGGATTTAAAATTCAAAATAATAAAAGTTTATTTTCAAATCTATGTAGATCATATCATGGAACTACAAAATTTAATATTTATGGAAAAAACTTTAACACAAATGATGGAACTGCAGTTAGAGATTTTATTTATATAAGTGATTTATCAGAAATTCATTATAAATTTTCATTAGCTATTGTAAAAAAAAAATTAAGGTTAGTTGTTAATTGTGGTTATGGTCACGGATATTCCGTTATGGATATTATAAAAAAATTAAAGGATATATCAAAAAAAAATTTTTATTATGTTTTTAAGAAAAGAAGAAAAAACGATATTGAATACTCTGTTGCTAATACAGATCAATTAAATAAATTATATGATATTCAATTTAATAACGACAAATTGAAAATAATTCTAAAAACTTCACTATTGTGGCATGAAAAATTTTCAAAAAATATTGAAAAAACTAATAGAAAAATAATTTTACAAAAAAACTAAATTTATATGATTTTAAATATATGATTTATATTAATATTTTAACCTTATTTATTGGAGTTATTTTTTTAACCTTTTCAATATCTGGTCTGGGTAGACTGTTTACACTTACGTTTAAAAGTAATTTGTTTTTAGATATTTTTTTTGGATTTATTGTAATTTCTATTGTTGCCACTTTAATACATTTTTTTTTCCCAGTTAATATTAAAATAAGTCTTTCTCTTTTAATTATTGGTTTAATTTCTTTTTTTAATAAAAGAAATTTAAATTTTATTAAAATTAATAAAAATAATCTTATTTTTTATTTTTTTATAGTATTGATTTTTATACCAATGTTTCTATCACAAAAGTATCATGAGGATTTTGGTTATTATCATTTACCATATTCACTATCATTTATAGAGAATAAAATAATTTTTGGGCTTTCAAATATAAATAATGCATATGTATATAATTCAATTTGGCTAAATATTAATTCATTATTTTTTATTCATACTAATAATTTCAATTTTCTAACATTACCAAATTTTATAATATATTTAAGTTTTGTATTATTTGCTATTAACAAAATAATAACAAAAAAAAAAATCCACATAAGCGATTATTATCTTGTAGTTGTTCTTTTATATTTTTTACTAAAATTTACTAGAATTTCAGAATTTGGTGTAGATTTAAGCCTATCAATTTTTTCAATCCTTAGTATTTATTTTTTCTTAAGATATTATGAGCCTGATTTAGAAAATGAAAAAAATTTCATTTTCTTTTGCAATGTAGTTTTTACATTATTTGCTATTTTAATTAAGTTAAGCTCTTTACCAATTATTTTATTACCTCTATTTTTATATATAAGTAATTTTGAAAAATTAAAATTATTTATCTTTAATTATAAATTCTATTTCATCTATTTACTTTGTATATTTTTTGTAATTCAACAATTTATCTATACGGGATGTTTTGTTTTCCCATCGAAATTTACTTGTTTAGATGTTTCGTGGTTTAGTCCTGAATTTTTAGATTTGAAAAAATCTTTAGAATTAATCAATAAAAACTATTCTGAGGTAAGAGAAATTTATTCAAGAAAAGAATACTTATCTAATTTTAATTGGTTTCCTTACTGGATAGAACGAAATTATGTAGAGATATTAGAGCACTTAATTACAATTATTTTACCAGTTATATTATTTATTTTAAGTTTAAAAAAATCAAAAACTGAAATGCGGTTAATTTTTAAAGAAAAAAAATTTTTTATTATATTTATTTTTTTAAATTTATTTTTTTGGCTGAGTTTTTCTCCTGTTTATAGGTTTGCAATACACATGTTTGTAACTTTAATGTTTGTAATTTTTATTGATTTTTTAATAGTAAGAAAATTTTCTAAAAAAATATTTTTATCTTTTTTGATACTATGTATCGTATTTAGCTTTTCTAAGAATATTAAAAGAATATATGAAAAAAAGAATATTTTTGTTGGCATAGAGTCAATTGAAAATGAATATATTTTAGACAAATTTAATAGCAAAGATTATGCAAAGATATTTTATCCAGATATTGAAAAAAACAAAAAAAATGGATGGCAAGGAAGGCTTTGTTGGGACATTCCTTTTATTTGTAGTTATAATAAAGTGAAATTAAATAAAAAAAATAATTATTTATTTTTGTATAAAGCTAATTAAATGCTCAAAATTGAAAATTTTAAACTCTCGATCCTTATTCCTTGTTTTAATGAGGTTAATTCTATTAGTAAAATTATAGAAAAAGTTTTAAAAAATCTTGAAAACTATAATTACTATAATTATGAAATTATTATTGTAGATGACTTTTCAAATGACGGTACGCGTGATAAACTTAGAGAATTATCGCATATTAACAATATCAAAATATTATTGCATGACCGCAATCAAGGAAAAGGTGCGGCTATACGTTCTGGTGTTGACAATATAAGTGGCGATTTAATAATTATTCAAGATGCAGATTTGGAATATGACCCATCTGATTATAATAAATTATTATTACCATTTTTTGAAACAGATGCAGATATAGTATATGGTTCTAGGTTTTTAGGTGGAGGCAAATATGTGCGAATTCATTTTTTTTGGCATTACCTAGCTAATAAAATTCTTACATTTATATGTAATTTATTTACTAATTTAAATTTAACAGATATGGAAACGGGATATAAAGTTTTTAAATCTTCGGTACTAAAAAGTATTAAAATAGAAGAAGATAGTTTTTCTTTCGAACCAGAAGTAACCATCAAGTTATCTAAGAAAAAATACAAATTTTATGAAGTACCAATTACCTATAATGGGAGATCGTATGAGGAAGGTAAAAAAATTGGCCTTAAAGATGCATTCATTGCATTAAAAACTATAATATTTTATTCTATTAAAAAATAGAGCTATTCTTATCAGCTAATACTAAGCTTGATAATTTTTTTGTATTTAATTATTTATGGAACTTTTTTCACTTTCGGTTTAAAATACTACTTGAAAAATTTAGATAAATTAAGTTATGAACACATGTATAATTCCTGTTAGGAAAGGATCTCAAAGATTAAAAAAAAAAAATTATCAAAAAATTAATAAATACACTGTTCTTGAATTGACAATTATTAAAGCTTTAAAATCTAAAGTTTTTGATAATATTGTAATAAATACAGATGATATTAAATTATATAAGGTTGCGAAAAATTTTGGAATAGATTTTTATTTGAGATCCCCTAAGCTTGCAAATTCCCTTGCTACAAGCGACCAGCTAGTACTAGATTTCTTTCAAAACTACAAAGCAGATCGTGTATTTTGGGTCAATACAGCCTCACCATTACAAACAGTTAATGATATAAAAAAATTTGTATTAAACTTTGTAAAAAAGTCTTTAATATCAAGCGTATCTGCTAATAATTTTGGGTTTCATGCTTATTATAAAAATATTCCAATTAATTTTAATAGAAAGAATGGCTTTGCTAGAACACAAGATTTAAAACCAATCCAAGTAATTAATTATGCAA
>TARA_B110000027_G_scaffold54316_1_pt1 | contig 38755 bp, 25 predicted proteins | sample TARA_B110000027 | Tara Oceans TARA_B110000027 (sample SAMEA4397101) | marine metagenome | biome: Polar Biome; feature: [SRF] surface water layer (ENVO:00010504); material: water (ENVO:00002006), including particulate matter (ENVO:01000060) such as... | depth 5 m
GCATTCTATGTACCTCTATATTTATATTAAAGAGGTTTGTTATTAAAATTTAATTACTTGTGAATTTTTTTAAAAATTCATCTTATTGTTTTTTATCTTCTTCTATTGCGCAAGACCTTTATTTTACTTTTAACGGATACACACATCAAGCGCTTATAATAAATTACACATACTTTTTATGCAAAGCCTTTTAAACTCAAGACCTCCAAATTGTATTTTTCTCTAAAACCAATACTGCTCCTCTTTTAAGCTAGCGATACCTTAAGTAGCTCACGTATTTAATAGGTACGCAAGCTATTTATTGCTCTAAATTTATTTTATTTTTAAAACTACATTATCGATGTTTATAGCAGCGTTAGCAGTACTGTTTACAATTTCTATTAAGAAAGAGAGCCCACCTGCTACCTGCGCTGCAGTGCCTGGTGTTGTAAATTCATATGATTTACTTTCCCAATTTGAAGACATACTCGTTGTACCATCTGTCAAAATATGCTGTGTTGCTCCTGAATCTGTCCCTTCAGCTGGTTCAGAAAAAGTAAATGCCTTAAACACACCACCTTCTCCAAAAGCCCCAGATGCTTTAATGTCATACGTAACAATATAGGTTGTATTGGGTTGAATGGTACCAACTCCCAATCTTTCTTGTTTTAAACCAACAGCAACTCCTGCACTTCCTTGAATTTGGCCTGACTTAGAGCCACCATTGTTAATTGAAGTTGAAATCGTAGAACCGACTGCATCTAATAATTGCCAATCACAATCACACGCCTCAAAATCACCATTGAATAATAATTCACCAGCAGGAGCGTCAGGACACGTAGTAGTATCTGCACATCCGTCTCCACCGCCCACAGTATTAGAAGAACCACCACCAGTTCCAGTTCCAGAACCGTCGCCATACAGCTTCAAATCATCAAAATAATACGTATCTGTATTTCCTCCATCTAAATCAAAGAAAACAACCACTTTATTAAACTTATTACTTTCTCCGCTACCAACAGGATATGTTAACTCTTCCCAACCACTAGTAACCGAAGTAGTCATTGAACCTAACTCTAAACTATTTCCTGGATTTCCAATCTCTTCTAATTTTAGTAAAACAGTTGTGTTTGCTCTTGCAGACCACACCTTAATTTTTAATCCTGAATTAGAATTAAAATCTAACTTAGCATTCAAGTCTAACTGAATATTATCCCAAGCAGCAACTCCTTGTTTTGTAACTTTTCCAACTTTACAAGAAGTATTTATTGTGTTGTCAAAATCTGGGTTGTCTATAATTTCAAAAGTCGTTCCATCCTCTATTATGGTAACTGCAGAACCCATGGTAACATTTAAATCCGCTGCACTAACTGATTGTGTTTCGTCTGCATCACAAGCATCTGCTGCATTTACTTCTACATTTCTAGATGCAACCGTTGTATTCCCATCTGCATCTGTAACCGTGTAAGTTACTGCATAAGTTCCTGGAGTATTCGTATCTACGGTATCACCAGCAATTACAATGGCACTAGAGATATCGCCATCCTCAGTATCTGAGGCAGTTGCCCCTTGTTCTGCATACGTATCTCCTTGTGTTAAACTAATACTTGCGGCTCCAATTAATGTAACTACAGGTACATCCCCTAATGAAACTTCGATACTTCTAACCGCTGTTGTTGTGTTTCCATCTGAATCTACAACGGTATACGTAACTTCATAAATTGCTAAAGTATCCACATCTACGGTATCACCACCAATTACAATAGCACTTGTAACATCACCATCTTCCGTATCTGAAGCAGTTGCTCCTTGTTCTGTATATGCAGTCCCTTTTGTTAAAGAAATTGTTGCGTCTCCAATTAATGTAATCACTGGAGCATCTCCTAAAGATACTTGCACAATATCGTCCATGTAAAAAGTTCCTGCTGTGGTACCAGCACCGTCTACAAAAACTACTAGTTTAGAATAGCTAGCAATCTTGGTAAACGTAAACTGTAACTCTTCCCAACCAGCTCCTGCATGGCTTGCCGAAACTTCTGTAAAAGCAGTTCCCTCTTCTAATTTTAGTAACATACTTACTGCCGCATCCGACCAGAAATTCATTTTAATCGTATTGTTTGTTGATAAATCAATTGCAGATTCTAACTCAAAAAATAGGCCTTCATAAGCTGCCCCGCTGTTGGTAATAGCTGCTACCATAGACGCTACATCGTTAGATCCTCCGGGTGCAGGGTTCTCTACTATTTCATAGGCTACACCCTCGAAAGCTGTTGCACTATAATTTACATTATCGTTGTCAAAAGTAATTGGTAAACCTAAAGGTAGCGGCATATTTATAACAATAATATCTTCAAAATAAGAGATTGCTCCTGCGGAGTTCATTGCTTTTAATATAACGGTGTACGTGCCGTTCGTATAACTTTTAATAGGATTAACTTCTAAAGAAGTGGATGCAGGTACTACCGGTACTTCGTCTCCAAAGTCCCAAGAATAAGTAGTTGCATTCTCAGAAATATTAATAAATTCTACCGTGCCTGTATTTTCATTTAAAGTATAGGTAAAGCCCGCAGTCATTTTAGGCAATTCAACAACGTCTTCGGAACAACCTACGTATATTATCGCCAAAAGAAAGAGAGCAATAAGTTTACTGTTTTTTAATACTAATTTCATAATATTTAATTTATGTGTGTGTGTTAGTTTTATTAATTTTTATAGACGCGTACATAATCTATTAACATTGTTTGCGGAAAAATAGTTTCTGCATTTGGTGCGCCTATAAAATCTCCACCTACTGCTAAGTTGATAATAATGTAGAAAGGTTGGTCAAATACCCAAGCACCCTTTTTCAAGACTTGATCTCGTGTAATTTGATTGTATAAAACATCATCCACATAATAATTAATATATTCTGGAGACCACTCTATTCCAAAAACATGGAAACCCGTATCGAAACGATCATTTTCTAATACATAACTTTTAGTAATCGCATTACCCGCAGCATAACCAGGACCATGAACACTGCCATGAACCACTGTTGGGTCTTGTCCTCGGTATTCCATAATATCAATTTCTCCACAATTTGGCCACACTTCTGTATCTGCTGTTCCATCGCCGCAATTAGCCCCTAACAACCAAAATGCTGGCCACATCCCTTGACCTGTTGGTAATTGAATGCGTGCTTCAAAACGACCATATGCCTGCTCTTTTAAACCTTTGGTTAAAATTTTACTCGAGGTATAATCAGAACCATTATAGTCTTCTTTAAGTGCCTTAATTATAAGTATGCCGTTCTGTACAGATATATTTTCTGTTCGATTTGTATAAAACTGTTCTTCGTTATTACCCCATCCATTAGAACCCGTACCAATATCAAAAGTCCAAATATCCGCATTGATTTCGTTATCTGTATCAAATTCGTCAGCCATCACAAGTTCTTGAGATACTGTTATCTTTTGAGCCTCATCTGGGGTACAACTAGAAATAATTAAAAAAAATCCTGCGACCAACATGTGTACCAAAACTGAATTTTTAAGCATTTCTTTTTTCTTTTTCATATTCATTTTTTTTATTATTTTCTTCATAGTTACTCTTTATAGAAATACATATTATCCGTGTATAGTATTTTTAAGTTTGAAGATTTAATATTTTCGATAATGATAATATTGATTGCGGTCTTATCTAATGCTGTTTCTGTAGTTGGTCTAATAGGTATTTTAATAGTTTCCCAGACCCCCGCTTCAAAATCAGTATCAGAATGAACAAGTGGTGCTGTTGAATCTAGTTGATAACTTTGGCCAATACGGTTTTGTTGTAAAGAACCGTCTACAGCCTTAAATGTCAACAATAGATCGAGATCTGTAGGCTTTTTCAACATCAATATGTCAATACTATAATGGGTCATCTCTGTAATATCTATAGCATTTGTAAGCTGAGTTCCAACAAAATTAAAATCGGTATAGCTTAATACATTTTGACCACCTATCAAGGTTTCTCCGCCCAAGGTTGTTTGGTACGGTTGCCAAAAACCATTGTGAAAGTCTATGGGTACATTTTTATAAGTATCACTAAATATAGAAATTACGTTGTTTTCATCTTCTGATGGTGCCGCAGATATGGGAAAATATCCTGACGAAACAATAGTTAAGGAACCAGCTGCTTTAACACCTGCAAGCATGGCTGTTATTGTTGCTGTACCAATACCGACGACTCTAACAATACCCGTTTCACTTACCCTAGCAACTTCAATATTAGAGGATTCAAAGTCAAAATACATTGGTGCTGCAGTAACGGTCTGATTTTTACCAGATGCTAAATTAAATGTTTGTGTCAAACCATAGTCCGACATGTTCAATGAGTTTCCAATAAAATTTTCTTGTTTTCTATCTTCCCCATTTACGAACCTTGGTTGTGGTTGTCCTAAAGTTCCTAATTTTTCATATTTCAAATCATCAATCCAGAAGGTGTATCCACCCTCATCTGAAATATCTTGAGCTCCTTCTGCATACCAAAAAACGCCTGTTGCTGCATCTAATTTCGAAGGATCTGGAATGGCAATGGTATATTTTTCCCATTTAGTAGTGATGGGTGTATTACTTTTAACTACTCTAAACTTATTTTCATCTGTAATACCGTCCAATCCAAAACCCAGTTCATTAATGGTTGCAGCTTGTGAGCCCTTAGCCCAAAATGTTAGGGCATCATAACCCCTTAAATCACGAGGACCTGTAGTAGGGAAATTAGCACCCGCATAATTAATACCAAAAGCAGGAACGTCAAAACGCATAGATGCAGTACCTGCATATTTCTCAGAGGTATCTACCGTAAAAGCATCTATTTGAGAACCTAGAAACGGAAAGTATTGTAATCCATTGCTAAACGCATCTTCAAAAACCTCTCCAGTAGTAGGAAATGTTGTAAACTCAACATTTTCGGATAATTCACGGTCACAACTAGTAACACTTCCTAGCAACATCAATAAGAATATGACTTTTATGTAGTTGTTTTTAATTATTTTCATGCTATGTTTATTTTTATTTACCAATATTGATATGAATATAGGTTCTAACTTCCCATTCTGAACCATTTGGAAACCCCACAGGACTTATGATTGGGGAAGTAGCAAACTCCAATGCTACATTTGGACTGTATCTCGGAGAATTCACATCTAGAGAACGCCACGTACCCCGAACCCCTAACTTCGTATTTGGTAACATAAACCAACCTGGTTTTCCTAAAGTTGTAGATACATCTAGCATTAATTGCGTTGGAAAGGTTAAATTAAAATCCTTGTGGTAATCAAAAGGCCCCCAATCATTAAATTTTGCTTGTGCAGTAACCTTTAATTTATTTAAGATCATTCTTACATCTCCTCCAAATCGTTTAATAAGTCTGGTATCGTCTCCATTTGCCTGACCATTTCCATAGAAAAAATTCCCAATAAACCCAAAGTCTGGACTTATTTTAGAAACCACCCGAGAAGATAGTTCCCATAAATCTTCAGCAGGTGCAGCTGTAGGAAAAGCAAAGAACGAACGGTTTGCTAAAAATCCAATATGTGCATCTTGCGTTGTTGGTAAATGTCTATATACAACACCTAAATTCATTGCAAATTTCGCATCTTCTGCCTGATCATTGTTCCACTCATACATCCAAGTTCCTGGTGTAGGATCAAAAGAAAATAACCATTCTACTGCTGTAGTTTCTCTATTCCCCCGAACCGCAAAAGGATCATCAATTACATTTCTCAATCTACCGGTTCCCGTCACATCATTCGGCATTGCCGCTACCAATGGTTTTTGATATAAAAAATTGGGTGCTATCTGAAGGTTTCCAAAAGTATAAGTAGCACCAGTTAACACATTTACTTGATTTCCACTTCCATTATCTTTTAATTTCCACCCTGTAAATGTCTTTGTCTGATCCGCACCCCCATTAGCAACTAAGCCCATGTAAGCTCCTTGCACATACCAATTAAAAAGACCCTTTTGGTAGGTGATCTTCGCCTTACCACCCCAATTATCTTTTGAATTTATTTTATCTTTATAGACTGTATAATTTCCTGAAGTTCCTCTTGCTTCCTGAAAAGTACTCCCATTTAATGGATTCCCTGACCAAATACCACCTACATTAAATTTAAAGTCACCAAAACTTCTTTCTATTGCAAGCGCAAATCTCTCTGTTGGAAACGCAGGTATAATCCCTGTTCTTAGTTGATTGGGATTTAAAGCCCTTCGACCCGTAGCAGGGTCAATTTCAATATCAGTGTTTAAATCTCTATGATAAATACCAGTAACTCCCCAATTACCAAAAACTCTACTGTATTTCAATAAGGCTGTAGGATTAGCACCCCACCAAAGTTGTGGTCCAAAAGCAACTTTTAAACCCTTTAAAAAACCTTTACCATCCATTTCTATTCCTAAAATCTCCCCACCATATATATCTAAATTCGGACCGTAATTCGCTTCTGGGTATAACCCAAAAAAATCTCCTTCATCTCCCCAATGATAATGCCCAGTTCTATAAAAACCCCGCAAATCAAAATCTTTAGCACTCCATTCAAATTCTGCGTTGTACACATTTACCCGATTAACATTATTTAACTCAACATTGCCAGCGTCCGTATTTACGGTAATTACTCTTCCTCTGTTTTCATAAAAAATTTCATCGATGGCGTTCTCTGCAACATTTCCTAGAATATTGAAGTTTACATTTGCTCTCATGTTCGGCGCTGGGTTTCCCTCAACACCAATAAAATAGGATTGCATGTGATCAAAACCTAATTCATTTGGAAACTCATTACCATTTGAAGCGGCAGTTTCTGGTGTTGTAATTAAACTACCCCCAGTGTTAAATGTTGTGAATTCTGCACGTAAGTTGCTTAATTTTATCTTTTCACTACCACCCAACGCTGCTTTATCTCCCCTTGCTCTTAAAACACCCTCCATTAAATTAATGTTCATAAAGTGTTCTGAAACTGTAGCTGCCGTTACACCACTTTTATAGGGGTTTATTGCATGTGCTTCTTTTAAAGAATAATAGGCTGCTCTTGGATATAAGGTATACAAACCTTCAGGATTTGTTGGCCCTTTGGCACAAATACCAAACCATTCTTCGTTCATGTTGTTATTTGAACCTTCTAAGTCTAAAGAATAACCTCCGTTAGACCAAGAAGCATTGTTGTCATGTACTTCTAAGTTTTTAGTTTGACCATATTTCCACCAACCGTCAGAAAACTGAAATGTAAAACCTCCAATTGCATTTCCAGCTTTCCCTAAACCTGCAGCATTTTGATAAATTTCTTTCCAATTTTCAACCATATAAAATGCTTGCATTTTTTGATCTTCCTGATTGCTTACTGCATTAAATGCATCTGCGCCAAATTCTGTAAATAGAATGGGCATGTCCAATTCTTTTTTTACTCTCTCGAATGCATCTGAAAATGATTTCCCACGGTACATATTTGTTCCATATATATCTACATCCTTACATTCTTCCGCAATAATCTCTGCAAATAACAAATCACCATTACAAATAGCTACCGGCAAATTACTGCTTATGGATTTAATTTTAATGGCTCCTTCATTCATCAATTTATACATAGGCCTTCCGCGGCTTTCACCAATAAATTTCATTTTTTCCTCTTCTTCTGGAAAATCCTCAGTTTCTGCACCTGCCCAAAACAAACCATAATTATTTTCATTCCCCAATAGAAACATCAATAGACCTGGTGTATTTTTATAATCCCTTGCCATTGCCTCAACTTCTGATAACAACAATTTTTTAGTTTTCGCATCACTGTAATCTGTAACTGGAGTCCAAACGCCAGCTATGGTTAAGCCATATCTACCGAATGTATGATTTAACATTGTATAAATTCCGAAGGTTTCATATACATAGGTAATCCATTTCGGTTGCATGCCTGTATATACTCGAATCGTATTTACACCCATATTTTTTAGTAAACCCATTTCGGCATCTAAAGCAGCCTTTATAAGCTCATCTGATTGCTTCCAAAGACTATATTCATAATTGGTACCTATCGGAAAATAATCCCAATTCATGCCATTCACCATAAAATCTTTCCCTTCCACCAAAAGCTTCATTCCTTGTTCATTTTTCTCGACAAGGACTGTATAGTTCTGGGAGAAAAGAGACAATGAAGTGCATAAAAGTAGTGTACACAAAAACTTATTTTTCATAACTTTTTTTAAATTAATCCTTTATTCCAAAGTATTATTGCATTCCTAAATTAGGAAATATCTATTTTAAAAATATAATGATTTCAATATAGCGATTTTAACCAATGTTTTCTAGAAAACAGACCGCTACAAAAAACATACAACTTTTAGAACCGATACAGTCACTATTAATAGCACATTATCTCTAAGTTGAACTCCTAATAAACCAAACTTTAAAGACAAAATGATGTGGTAATGTATAGCTGTATTTATTTCTTGATGCCATGTATGTTCCAGAAAAAAAAAATTTTTTTGTTTATAACTGTATAAAAAAGTTAGTACTTCGTTGCTGCGCAAAACTTTTCACATTTTAAAGTACCAAATAAATCTTTAGACCCTTGCTGTTATCGTCTTTGCTGTTAGAGAATATTCAGCCTATATATAACTTACTGAAACACTCTAACATAGTCTATTTCCAACGTAGATTCGAGAAAATCATTTGCAATAGCTCCCCCAAAATTACCCCCCATAGCGATGTTTAATATTAAGAAAAAATCATGATTAAAAGGAACATCTGCACGGTTTGAAAATGTATGGTATTGCTCGCCGTCTACACTAAAATTAATGCTATTTTCGTTCCAAACTACTTCATAGACATGAAACTCTGATGAAGCATTCCCAATTACTGTGCTATTTCCATTTCCATTGCCGCCATAATTATCTGGATAATGCAGGGTTGCGTGTATCTTATTTTGATCATTACCAACATGCTCCATAAGATCAATTTCACCGCAAGCAGGCCAAGTAACAGTTTCAAAGTTTGCACCTAACATCCATATGGCAGGCCATGTACCCTTACCTATAGGTAATTTAGCTCTTACCTTAACTCTACCATACGTAAAGGCAAACTTTCCTTTGGACAATAGTCTTGCAGATGTATATTGAGACCCCTCAAAAGACTCCTTCTTCGCTGTGATTTTTAGTACTCCATTATCAACGATGACATTATCTGACCTATTTGTATAATACTGAGATTCTGAGTTTCCCCAACCATTATTAGCACCTAAATCATACCCCCAATTGACAGCACTCGGACTGCCATCTATATTAAATTCATCCGACCACACCATGGTCATGCCCTCTTGGGAATTTAAAACGGATATATTTTTAAAACCCCCAATTGTATTGGCACTACTAGAAGTTGCAAAGACCTCTATTATGAAAGGGTTTATCCCTTTTGCTGCATAGGAATGCATAAATGTGCCTGAAGTATTTGAATCCTGATTTCCATCTCCAAATTTTATCACATAAGAAACTGCATTTAATGCCGTGGCAATTACCTTAATTTTTCCAGAGCCATTTCCATTGGTATTTTCCGAATCTGCACCAATGACAACTACTTCTATTGTTAGGTTCTCCGGAATAATATCTTGTGAGATAAGGTCAGATGTGTCTTCACCAGCACCACCACTGCAAGAAATAAGTAAAAAAAAACTAATAAAGGCAATACAGCCTTTATTAGTTATAAATTGTTTTATTTTCATGCTTGTACCTTATTCAATAACTAAGATAAACCACCAATCAAATTCCGAATTTGCATCTGTAGTTTTTAATACTAATTCTCCTGGCGTTCCTCTATCAAATATATGATACTTGTGATTACCACCCGTATAGTACCCTATAAAAGCACTACCTGCCAATGAAATTGTTTCTACACCTGCGGGAGCGGTAAGCATCCAAGTTGAAGTATAATCTGCATACTCGTAGTTCTCAATATCTGCTCCATTCGGGGCTACTGAAGTAGCGCCTAAATCATTTACAATATACGGATTCCGTCCGAAAACCGTTCCGTTCGTTAGATGTGTATACGTTCCGTCTGAACTAAAAGTAAAACGATCATCATACATTCCTACTCCGCTTTTTTCATCCGGTCCTGCACCATACCATTCCACAGGTGTAGTCCCTCCAACAGGTCCCAAGCCAAAATGACCAGGTTTTGCTGATTGGATTTTCCACGTTTGAGCACTCGCAGCATCCGGAGCTGCGGCATCATATCCATACAATTTTGCAATTAAATCTTCTGGTGGTGCATACGTAGATAAAACTTCTATCTCTACACTTTTACTTGAAGTGACTCCGGCAGTTCCAGAGGCCACCACTAATACCGTATACTTATTTAGTCCTAATGTACTAAAATTAATCGTTTCACTGCCTGATAATGACAACGTCTCCGCACCATTTACAATGTATTTGTACGCAACTGCATTGTCTGCAGAGGCCGTAAAATTAACGACTCCACTCCCGTCTCCATTAGGGTTTGCTTCATCTACACCCACAATCTCTGAACTAATTTGTATGTTAGAGGGTGCTATGATTTCTCCAAAGGAGTAATCGTCTTCTTGACAGCCTATCAAAGCTATTGTCAAAGAAAAGAATACTAAAATATTTTTTATTTTTCTCATAATATATCTTGTTTTAATCTTTTATTGCTTTACTAACTTATAAGTCCAGAAAACACCACTACCTGCTTCAATAACAACCTCCATTTCTGTGTCATTATTAGAAAGTGTAGCGTTATAAATAATTGAATCCGGAGCGTTATCAGGGTTACTTAATTCCCCCGCGTTGTTAGCTTTCGCGATCCCTAAATATGTTCCTTTACCGTTTAAAGTAATTGTATTTGCAGTTGCATCATAAATAAAATTGGCCGTTATAGCACCATCATGTGGCGCAACAGGTGTACCACAAGCATCTGCAGTTCCTTGCCAAGCTTCTAACCAAGTATCTGCACCTAGAACATTATTAAAAGTACCTCCTGCATTGAAAACATATTCATCATCAAAGAAGCATGCTCTTGCAGAAACACTCGCAGCATCTATAGACCACCATTCTCCGCTACCTGCGGAAGGACCTACTTTTAAAGAACCTGCTTCTGAAGCTACTTTCCATGTTCCATCTATAGGAGAAACCGCCAAAGGATTTTTAATTAATTTATAAGTCCAAAAAACACCAGAACCTGATTCGACAACCACCTCCATCACCGTATTATTATTAGAAAGTTTAATGTCGTAAGTGATTAAAGAAGGAACTGCTACATTTGGTAATTCACCAGCATTATTTGCTTTTGGCAAACCAAGGTAAGATCCTTCGCCTATTATGGTTAATTTATTATTTACTTCGTCATGTATAAAAGTTGCTGAGTTCGAACCGTCGTGAGGCGATACAGGCGCTGCACAAGCATCCGTTCCTCCTTGCCAAGGTTCCACCCAAGTGTCACTTCCTAAGATATTTTCAAACGCCCCAAAATCACCAAGAACATATTCATCATTAAAATAGCACGCTCTAGCAGCAACACCTGCAGCATCTATAGACCACCATTCGCCACTACCTGCAGAAGGACCTACTTTTAAAGAACCTGCTTCTGGAGCCAATTTCCAAGTACCTGCTAAAATAGAAGGTGCGGAAGGAGCTTTCCAAAAATAAAGATTGTCAATAAATACAGAACCTGCACCAACAAATTTAAATTGCTTTAAATCTGATACTACCAAGCCTTGGTCTGTAAAATCTGATACAGGTATTTCAAAACTATTCCATTGATCTGCTATTAGCTCTTTTGTAACAAAAAATTCAGCAGAAGAAGAACTAATCGGATAAATATCTATTGAAGCTGCGTCTGCAGTCCACACATCTATATGCAATGTTTCCATGCTAGAAGCGTCCTGTACGTTCCCAGAAAAATCAATACCCTGGTAATTTAAACCACTATATTGTATGATTGCATCTCCGTTTATATCAAAAGCTGTATAAATTGTTTGTTGGCCCCAATCAGGATTATAATTTATTTGATCAATATTTGTATAAGCTCCACTAAAGAGAGAAATTACATCTATTTCATTTCTATTTGGAGGTGTTGCGGCCGCTGATAAAGGCGCTAAGATCGCTGTAACTTCAAAATCCAAAATATTTTCTGTAGTTTCAATGGCACCCCCTTTTGCAACTACTTTAACGGTGTAAGTTCCTGGTTCTGCATATTGATACGATATTGCAGATCCAATATTTCCCGAAACTACGGGCTGCTCAACTCCTGCTTCGCCTGAATAAAATTCATACATCGCAGCAAAATCTGCTGTTGCTCTAATATTCACTTGTTTCGAAATTGCAACATCGTTCTCTAGGGTTACCACCAAATTTTGAGGTGCTTGAAAAGAAACTACCAGTTCTTCTGAAACTTCTGTAGTATCTCCATTCATATTAAAAGCAACCACTTTAACACTAAACGTATTTTCTAAATATACATGTTCTACAGTTGAACCCTGATTGATATTTACTGGATCAACGGTTGCATCTCCAAAATAAATATCAAAATTAACAGCCCCCTCTGCAGAGGGTGCAATGCTTACTGTTCCCGTATTGTCTTGTAAAATATTAAAGGCTACCGAAACATTAGCAGGAGCCGCAATATTCTCTACAAAGGAAAGATCTCTTAAATTATCTGTACAAGCAACTGCAAGTATCAGCATGAAAAAGTATGTAATTCGTGTTTTAATTTTTTTCATCTTATAAAATTTTAATATCCTGGATTTTGTTTCCAACGATTTCCTGTTAATTGAATTTCTATAGAAGGAATTGGAAAAACTTCATGTTTCCCAATTTGAAAAGTTTTTGCCATCTCTGTTTTACCGTCTGTAGTGGTATCTACATTGTTCTCAATTTCCTCTTTTGCCTTACCTGTTCTTACAAGATCAAAGAAACGATGGCCTTCTCCTACCAACTCTATTCTACGCTCTTTGTAAATAGCCTCTGTTAAAAGAGATCCTGTAAAAGTAATGTTATGCGATGTGTTTCCAAAGGCTCTTTTTCTTACCAAATTTAAATAAGTTTGTGCCTGCAAATCATTTGGTGCAGTAGTACTTCTATTGTGCGCCTCCGCTGCCATTAATAAAACATCTGCAAAACGAATTGCTCTGTAGTTATTTGGATTGGTTAAATTACGATCTCCTTGTGCATCTGTACCTCTTGTTCTTGGAATGTATTTTCTATTGAAATAGCCAGTATCCTCATATCCTGTTCCAAAAGTTGCACCGGTATCGGCAGCCCATTTTTGAATGTCTAAAATTGCTACCTCTTTTCTTAAATCACCATCTTCAAAAGCATCTACTACTTCTTGAACGGGTACATTAAAACTAAAGCCTGAAGTAAAATCTGGACCTGTATAATTTCGCACTCCGCTAAAGCCTACAGCCACATTTCCTTCACTACACTGTAAACAACCAAAACCAGCGCCTTCTAATTCTGTATACTGAACTTCAAAGACAGATTCTCCCTTAATATTTTCTCCGTCATTTTCAAAGATTGTGCTGTAATCCTCTACTAAAAAATAAAGATCAGTAGCCACTAAATTATCTAAAACTTCTGCAGCTTTATCAAATTTATCTTGATACAAATAAGCCTTCCCTAAAAGTGCCTGTGCTGCACCTTTGGTAATCCTTCCAACTTCAACTTGTACATCCGGCAAGTTGGCCGCTGCATATATTAAGTCTAACTCCATTTGAGCGAAAACTTCTGCCTTGGGAGTTCTGTCTACATCAAATTGACTTCCAAACTGAAACCTCTTGTCTACAATTAAAGGAACATCTCCAAACCATTTTACCAGTTCAAAATAATAATATGCTCTCAAAAAACGCGCTTGCGCCAAAACGGCCTTCTTCCCTGAAAATTCAGTTTTATCTTTAAATTCAAGAATAAAGTTTGCTCTATTAACTCCTGAAAACATCCAACCCCAAATATTTCTTAACTGAGCATTCAATGGCGTGTGCGTCATGTTATCAATTTCTTGAAAACCAATAACATCCGTAGCACTTTCTCCTCCGGATAATGTGTTATCCGAAGCAATCTCTCCTAACATTGCGTTTAAATAGGTAGATTGTAATAAATCGTAAGCCCCTACTAACGCATTCTCATAGTCTTGCGCTGTATTAAAATAATCCTCTGAGTTTTCTGCGGATGACTCTACATTTACAAAATCATCACTACAAGAAAAAGTAACACCCATCATGAAAATTAGGGTTGCTATAATTTTTATGTTTATTTTTTTCATCATTTATATTTTAAAAATTAACATTTAAGCCTAGAATAAAGGTTTTTGGACTTGGATAAAAGCCATTGTCCAAACCGCCACCTAGTGGATTTCCACTAGAAGCTGTCGGATCATATCCTTTGTATTTCGTCAACGTAAACAGGTTACTTGCTGACAGGTATAGTCTTAACTTATCTACACCTATTTTGCTTTTATCCTTAGGGTTGAAAGAATATCCTACTTGTACGTTTTGTAATCTAACAAAAGAACCATCTTCCACATAGAAGTCCGAAAACAACGTATTACCTGTTGCTCCTGTGGTAACTCTTGGAAAAGTATTGCTAGTTCCAGGACCTGTCCACCTGTCCAAAAAATAAGTTGGTCTGTTTGTCAGTGCTAAATTTCGCTCGTAGTTTCTTACAATATCATTTCCAATAGATGCAAATGCATACATATTGAAATCGAAATTTTTATAATCAAAACTAAAATTCATTCCCATTGTTAATTCTGGAATGGGATCTCCTAAATTTGTTCTATCCTCAGTTGTTATTTCACCATCTCCATTTAAATCTGCAAAACGCAAATCTCCAGGATTTGCATTGGTCTGCGTCGCGTGCGCGTCTACCTCCGCTTGGGTTTGAAAAATACCAGCGGTTTGATAGCCATAAAAATAACCTATTGGCAGTCCAACTTCCATTCTTGCAAATTCCTGACCTCCTAAACCAAAACCAGTAACCGTTAATGGATCGTCATTTAAGTTCACTTTTAGCACTTCATTTTTCAGTGTTGTAAAATTATAACTAACACCAAATTTAAAATCATCTGAAATACGTTCTTTGTAAGCAATAGAAAATTCTAATCCTTCATTCTTTATAGTACCTGCATTAATTGTAGGGACCCCAGAACCAGGAGCTCCCACACCTAAAATTCCGGAAACCTCTGCACGAATTAATAAATCTTCCGTCGTTTTGGTAAAATAATCTGCAGTAATATCAAATTTATTAAACAGTTTCATGTCTACACCAAAATCTAAAGGCTTTTGCTTTTCCCAACGCACTTCTGGATTCGATAAAGTACCCTCTGCCGTTCCTATCGTAATTGCATCGTCGAAAACATACACCCCTTCACCCGACATTGTGGATACAAAACCAAAACTTCCAATTCTTGCATTTCCAATAATACCATAACTTGCTCTAAACTTCAAGAAGTTAATGGCATCTGAATCCTTTAAAAAAGATTCTTCTGACGCTACCCAACCCACAGATCCGGAAGGAAAGAAACCAAATTTATTTTCTGGACCAAAATTAGAAGAACCATCTCTTCTAAGCACTGCAGAAAATAAATATTTACTTTTATAATTGTATTGTAACCTTGAGAAATAAGAGAGTAAACGATCATCAAAAAATTGTCTAGGAGCATTACTTAGTTCTAGATTATCCTGAAAACTGTCTGCTTCGGCAACATTTACATTGCTTAATGAATTTCCGTTCGCCCCAAAACCTGTGAGACTTACATCATTAATTCCTTGAGATCTATACACAGAAGTTCCTAATAATAATTTAATATCATGTACCTCATTTATATTTTGTTCATATTTTACAAAAGCATCAAATGTGTAATCCTTATAAGTTTGCTCTCCTTCGAACACCCCAGAATTATTTATGCCATCATCTAAAACACCATTGTTAAAGACTTTAGAATTGCCATAAAAAACTTCAGGAGTATATACTTTAGAAGTCACTTTTGCCTCATTAAATTGAATTCTTGACTCTACAGAAAAATGTTTTAGAAAAGAATAGTTCAAACCATAACTTCCTGAAAATTTATTCACCCACGTCTTGTTGTATGAATCTTCTATTTGAGCAAGTGGATTTATTACCTCAATACCAACACCCGAATTAGGCGCTAAGGTATATTGCACATTTGCGGGTCCAACTCTTGGAGTTAAATTAGCAGGCATGTTCAAAGCATTGAATAAAACAGAACCTAAAGCGTTTTCTGATAATCCTTTTCTATTTGTATTTGTATACACAGAAGAAGAAGTAAATTTCAAGTTTTTGAATAAATCTGTATTAAAATTGAAACGGGCAGTAAGTCTGTTAAAATTAGCTTTGGCTCCACCTACTATACCATCTTGGTCTAAATAAGAAGCTCCAAATGAATAGGTAGACTTTTCAGTACCTTTATTTATGGTAATATCTGTGCTCGAGATGAACGCTGTTTGAAAGACTTCGTCTTGCCAATTTGTTCCCTGTCCTAAAGCAGCTATATTCGTGAAAGGAAGTGCTTCGCCGTTTGCAGCATGCGCTTCATTTGCCAAAAGTGCATACTCTGTAGCATTTAAAAGAGGAATCTCCCTTGTTGTACTTTGCAATCCAGAATAACTATTTAACACCACTTTTAAGTCTGTGTTTTTTCTACCCGATTTTGTCGTAATGATAATGACACCATTGGCAGCCAATACTCCATATATCCCGGCAGTAGCATCCTTTAAAATATTAATCGATTCTATGTCCGACGGATTAATAACACTAAGATCCTCTATCCTATTTCCATCTACCAAGATTAAAGGCTGGTTGTCTCCATTTGTTGAAACTCCTCTAATCCGTATACTCGATGCTGCACCTGGTGCACCAGATGTAGTTGTTATATTCACACCCGCAACTTGACCTTGCAAGGCTTGCTCAATTCTAGTTGGTTTTAAATCTTCTATAGTTTGACTAGAAACCACCGAAACAGCACCTGTTGTCTCTTTCTTCTTTTGAGAACCATATCCAATAAGAACAATTTCATCTAAGGACTGTGCTTCAATTTCTAACGAAACATTTAACACTCCATTTTTAGCGGAAACTTCTTTTTGTTTATACCCTAAATATCTAAAGACTAAAATAGCATTCGGCTGAAGGTTTGCGAATGTGAACAAACCGTCGAAATCTGTTTGCGTTCCATTATTAGATCCTTTAATAATTATGCTTACTCCCGGAAGTATGTCTCCAGAAATTGCATCTTTAACAATCCCAGTTGTCTTAATTGTCTGTGCAGATGCACAAAAACCTATTAATACAAGGAGGAATAATGTAACTTGTTTTCCCATGAAAAAAAATTTTAATTAGTTTATTGTAAATTTAACGCTAAATAATTGCCAAATACGCAATAAACACCCATATAAAATACATACATGTATTATATGAGACAAAAAATAGAAAATTCGCAAGCTTTACGGAGGGTAGCGAGGATGTTAAACAGCACTCCGAAACTAAATGTAGTGGTAATGTTTTGTTACAACCTCCTTATATTCCAACATTACAGCTCTAAAATATAATTTGTAAGGTTAGCGTCATGATTTAAAGCCATTTTTTTTCGCAACCTGTATCTTTTTACCTCCACACTTCTGGGAGATATATTTAGTAGCGGCGAAATTTCTTTTGAAGAAAGATTTAAACGCAAGTAAGCGCACAAACGCAAATCATTGGGTGTTAATCCTGGATGCTTCTCCTTGAGTTTGTCTAAAAACTGTCGGTCTGCATTGTTAAATGCCTCTTGAAATAATTTCCAATCGTCTGTATTATTTAAATTTTTGTCAATAATCTTAACCACCTTAGAAAAATCTTTTTCTGTACTCTCTAAGAGTTCATTTTTTATGGAATGTAAAAACTCGTTCTTTTTAATAATACTCATTGTAGAACTTGCTAATTCTCTGTTTTTACTCTCAATATCGCTTCTTAACTTATCATTATTTAACTTGATGATTTTCTGCGAACTTTCTAACTCTTTTAACTCTAATTCTTTTTGGGCATTCAACAACAACTTTTCTTGTTTTCTATTGTAATATTTTTTTGACAAAAAGTACCAGGCAAATATTAGTGTCAGAATAAGAATAACATAAAAGCAAACTGCCATATTTGATAAAAACCATGGCTTTTCGATACTAAATTTAAACTCGGCTACATTCGAAGTTAAGTTTCCGGCAACCATTGACCGCACCTTAAACGTATAGCTTCCAAAAGGTAAGTTTTCAAACAAGGCTGAATTGGAGCTTCCTAAAGCACTCCACTTACTATTATAGCCTTCGAGCTTATGTTGAAATAAAACACTAGAAGTCTTATCAAAATAAGGAACGTTATAAAAAAACTCTAATTTATTGACCTTATTATCATACCAAACTTCTCTGTTTAAGTAACTTTTCTTTCGAGATTCATTCAGTTGATAATTAAAAACATGTGTGATGTTAATTTCTAAATTATCCGTCAATACAATCCGATTTAAATCAACAACTAGATACCCTGTTATAGTACCGACCAAATACTTCCCATTTTCTAAATGAATAATACTTTCAAACCCAGCAGGTCCTCTAAACAGTGCTCTCTTAATAGGGATGTTTACTAAGGTAGCCTTATCACTTAGTTTCCCTGGTTTTAAAAACCGCAAACCCTCATTGGTAAAAGACCACAACTTCTGAGAATATTCGTCTAAAATTAGCTTCCCTGAAACAAAGATATCTTTCGGTATTAAAGCACTATAAATTGTATCTAAAACAAATATATTCTTCTCGAAGTCGTATTTGAATACCCCTTTTTTTGAAGCATAAAAAACATCTTTTTTATGTTTTAAAATACTTGAGTGAATTCCTTTTTCTACAGAAGTATCCTTCACTGTTTTTAAAACAGTGGTATACAAGGAGTCTATCTCTAACTTATAAACTCCTTTATATTCGTGATTTACAAAAATACTTCCCTCTTTTGCCATTATAAAATACTTAGCAGAGTTGGTAAAACCTTTAATTTTATTTCGAAGACGCCACGCATTATTTTCTTTTTCTAATATGTATAAACCATCATAAGTACCCTGAATTATCAAGTTTTTCTCCAAACTTTTAAAATCCCAAGTTCCTTGTGCTTTAAAAATTAGATCTGCTTTTTTATTCTTAACGACAAAAGTACCAGAATCATGTCCACAGAAGAGCGTCCCATCAATTACTCTTAAACTCCAAACTTGACCTTGCGTACTCTCTAGAAGTTTAAAAGAATCCTTAGACTTGTATTTTTTATAAAACAATCCTTGATTTGTGCCTAAATATAAAAAATTTTCAAAAATAATAGCGGTATAAATAGTTCCTAAAAACTCATTTTTATTTACATAGATTGTCAAAAAAGAATCAAAGTTTACGAGATTGATGCCATTATCTAAACCAAGCCAAATATTGTTATCTGCATCTTCAAAAACCCCCAATACTGTATTATTACTAAGACCTAAGTTTTGATTTATCTGTGCATCTATCTCTCCGGTACTCTTTAAAGAAATTAAACCATTAGAAATTGAACCCAAAATAATAGTCCCGTCACCCAACACTTCTGCACTGTATATTGTTTTATTCAGCAAATAAGAATTTGCAGTAATATTCCATCTTTTTAATATGTTGTTCTCTAAGAAATAAAAACCTTTTTTTTGTGTCAAAAAAAAGACCTTACCCTCTTTATAAAAGATCTCTGTAAGTTTATTTTTTTTAAAAACGGTATTAGTTGAAACTAATACGGGTATACCATTTTCTATTTTAAAAACACCCTTTGACAAATCTTGAAAATAAATTATGTCATTTACCTTAGCAATTTTAGCTAATACACCAGTACCCTCTATTATTTTTAAAGAATTATTCTTTAGATTGTATAAAAAAATTCGCTCCAACGATTTGAATAAAACCCAACCATCCGATTCTATAATTTCCCAAATCTGTTCATCCTCGAACATCTGTATTCTCTTCTTTTCCACGAGCGATGTATACTCTAAAAAACCATATTTATTTTTTTTCCAAAAACCAAAATCCCTAAAAAAACCTGTAAAAACCTTATCATCTATGCACTTAACAGACCTCATAATGGTTTCATTAGGCGTAGGGTACAGTTGCCAATTAGCACCATTGTACTCTAATAAACCTTTATTATTTGCGACATAGATATTTTTGTTGACTGCCTGTGAGACCGACCAATTTTGATTTCCACCTCCATAATCCTCTGTAGTAAAAATCTGAATAGGGGGTAGTTCTTGCGCATAAAAATCAAACACGGTAGCTATTGTTGTTACTACTATAAATACTGTATGAATATATTTTTTCATTAATATAAATTGTTTGGTATTTTTAAACATTATAAGTCTAATTATCAATTAATTACAATATAAATGGAAAGGCATGTATTGTTTTTAATAGACCAATTTAATGTTAAATAATCAAAAAAAAAAATAAATCCTAAAAAGATATTATCTAATTAGTCTAAAATGAAGGAATTTAAATTATTTTTATAGGAAATAGCAGACGCATGAAATTTATTAGAAAACTAGGAATTTCCAACTTCATAATGCTCACTTTATGTATTGCAATTATAGTGGTTGCAGAATATTTATTTTTCTCAGGCGATAAGCTTCGTGGAATTTTTATTGGGCTTTGGGCGCCAACTTTACTAGGAGTAATGATCTACATAAAACTTATACACAATGACCATAGATAAAATTATATTGTGTTTTTCCGTTTTTGTGATCCTCTCTGTCTTTGTATGGGCGTATTTCATGATTAATGAATACAATAAAGTAACTAAAAATTAAAGCCACTACTCTCGCACATTTGAACTCCAAGTGACCTCTTTTTATGTTAAGAAAAAAGCGTTTCGCTGCAAGTTCTACCCATCCAACGTCACTTCAGAGTGCACATTACAAACGGGAATTGAATTTATGCTATAGAACACAAAACACCAGTCTGCACCCTTACTTCTTAGATAAAAGCTGCGCTTTTAAATATCCAAGTCCATATCCTGCAAACTGTGTATAGACCGCTACAATACTCAAAAGAGCTACTTTTAAGTTTTTGTTCTGAATCAAAGCATCCAAAAAGATAAATAATAGGTACACTAAAAACAAGCAGAACGCATGCGGATAGTCAAAGAGAGCAGCAATTATACTACTATCAAACCCTATAATAAATAAACTAGGAAACCAATAAAAAAGCTTTGCAGTTTCTGGATATTTTTTATTCAAGATTGGCCTTGTACTTCCAAAACCGTAGGTTTGTGTAAAGAACTCTTGCAGAGAACTTCTGCGCTTATGATAAACAAATGCCTTGTCCAAGAGTTGTGTGTCAAATCCGTTTTTCCAAAGACGAAAAGTTAAATCGATATCTTCTCCATTTTTCATTTTTGAAAAACCTTGTGTCTTTTCAAAGGCTATTTTCGAAAGTCCAAAATTAAAACTTCTTGGTTGAAATTCACCAACAGCTTGATTTTTACCACGAATTCCTCCAGTTGTTAGAATAGAAGTCATTGCATAATTAATTGCCTTTTGTAACGGAGTAAAACTTTTGTGTGCAGCATCTGGGCCACCAAAAGCATGCGTAAAATTAATTTCTAATGCCTTCTTTACTTCCGATAGATATTGAGGAGGTAAAATAACATCAGAATCTAAAATGATAAAATAATCTCCTGAAGCTCGTTGCATTCCAAAATTGCGACTTGCTCCTGCTCCTGTATTTTCTTTGAAAAAATATTTAATATTTAATTGCAATTTATATTTTTCAACAATAATATCGCTTTTAATTGTAGAGCCATCTTCAATTATTAAAACTTCAAAATCATCAGAAAAATCTTGTTTTGTAAGACTTCCTAACAACTCGTCAATTTCATTTGGACGGTTATAAACTGGAATAATTATGGAGAATGATTGTTTCAATATTTAGGACGTTAGGACAGAAAATAAGAGGTCATTTCCGTTGATTTCAAAACGAACTTCATCATATTTTTCTTTTTTAAGTTCTTCCGATTCTTCGACTGATATGTTATAATCTATCTTAGTTATAGACTTATTTACAGCTTTAGAAAAGTCCGATTCAACTTTGTGTTCATCAGATTCTAATTTTAATGTCTCAGCACCGCTAATAAAGGTTAGTGCACTTCCTTTTTTGCTTTTAAAGTTGGTAGCGCTTACTATAATTGTTTCTAAAATCAAAAAACCTCCTAATTCGTTCTTTCTCAAATATAAATCACCATAATCAGATGTTGCAAACTTTTGGATGCCTGCTCTTTCGATATTCGCTTCAATTTGAATATCAACCTCTGTTCTATGCATCCGCTTAAAACTTTCAGAGGATGTACATACTGTATCAATTTTCTTAAAAAAGCCCATGTTATAAATTTAATTCCACTGTAAAAATAACTTAAAAAAACTACTCTTCATCAACGAAATTTTCCAGAACTCCATCACTTACACCCATATTAGAAAACCCACCATCATGAAACAAATTTTGCAAGGTTACTTTCTTGGTTAAATCTGAAAACATAGAAATGGTATAATCTGCGCATTCTAAAGCAGTTGCATTCCCTAAAGGACTCATTTTTTCTGAATAGGTAATAAAACTATCAAATCCTTTAACTCCAGTGCCTGCCGTTGTCGGCGTAGGAGACTGAGAAATGGTGTTTACACGCACTTTATAATCTCTACCAAAGAAGTAGCCGAAACTGCGTGCTACAGACTCTAAATAGGCTTTGTTGTCTGCCATATCATTATAGTCTGGAAATACTCTTTGGGCAGCTATATAGGTTAAAGCAACAACACTTCCCCATTCATTCATGGCGTTGCTCTTGTATAAAACATTCAACATTTTATGAAAAGAGACCGCAGAAACATCCCAACCTTTTTTTGTAAAGTCGTAATTAGGGTCTGTATACGACTTTCCTTTTCTAACATTTACCGACATTCCAATTGAATGCAAGACAAAATCAATTTTACCTCCCAGAATCTCCATTGCTCTTTCTACAAGCCGCTCTAAGTCTTCTATTGAAGTCGCATCTGCAGGAATTATTTGAGACCCTGTATTTACAGCCAACGTTTCTAATGTTCCCATTCGAATTGAAGCTGGTGCATTCGTTAAAACAAACTCTGCTCCTTCTTGATGTGCACGTTCAGCAGTTTTCCAAGCAATAGAATGCTCGTTTAATGCACCAAATATAATTCCTTTTTTTCCTTTTAATAAATTGTACAAATCCTTGATTTTTATTGGTGATTGTGCTTCTTAGCAATACATCTAGCCCTTTTTTCTCTCAATTTCTATAAACCTGTTGTTTCTTAAAAATTTAAAATTTATGAGATCGTGCATGTATCGCCCTAATCTCAAAATTAATTCAACAACTCTTTGGCATGTGTAACTGCGGTCTCAGAAATTTCTTTACCACTTAACATTTCTGCAATCTCAAGGATGCGCTCCTCAGAAGACAACTGTTTTAAGTTTGTGGCAGTAACCCCTTTGACTTCCTCTTTAAATACTTTATAATGATTGCTTCCTTTCGCTGCAATTTGGGGCAAGTGCGTAATTGCGATCACCTGCATATTGACACCCATCTGTTGCATAATAGCGGCTATTTTATTAGAAACCTCTCCAGAAACACCTGTATCTATTTCATCAAAAATAATGGTTGGCAGTTGTGTGTTTTCTGACAATACTTTCTTAACAGATAGCATGATTCTAGACAATTCTCCGCCAGAAGCAACTTTTTTCAACTCCCCAAAACTGCCCCCTTTATTTGCAGAAAAGAGAAATTCTAGATGGTCTTTACCATTACTAAAATACGCATTTGTAAGTGTTGCTTTTATAGAAAAACGAGCATTTTCCATTCCTAAATCCGTTAGCAAAAACTCTAATTTTTTGGTTAGTTTAGGGATTGCAGCTGTTCTCGCTTTTGATATTTTTTCTGAGATCGCATCTAATTTTACAGAGAGTGCTGAAATTTCCTCTTTTTTATGGTTTAGGTCTCCTTCGGCAGACGCTACCCGACGGACCTTATCAGATAATTCTTCAAAAACCAGTAATAATTCCTGATTTGAATTTACGTAATGTTTCTTTTGCAAATTATACAGTAATTGCAGCCTGTCATTAATTTCTTCTACTTCGTTCGGATTAAAATCAACATTTTCGTTTGCCGTTTCTAACTCAGAAACAATATCATCCATCTCTATTTTTATAGAGGTAATTCTATCTGCTAACTCTTGGTATTCTTTAGAAAAAGATGCTATTTTAGAAATTTTAAATTCTAAGGTATTTAGTACGTTTTGAAGCCCAACTTCTTCATTTATAGAGAGCCCTAAACTTTCAGATAAATGGAGTTTAATGTCTTCTATATTATTTAACTTCTCTAACTTTTCTTCTAAACCTAACTGCTCATCTAATTTAATACCCGCATCTTCAAGCTCTGTAAACAAATGTAAATTGTAATCGTATTGCTGATTTGCTTCTTTTTGCGCTGTTTCTAAAGACAATAATTCCTTTTTTAAAGAACTTCGTTGAATAAAACCTCTTTTATACGAAGCGATTCTAACTGTATTATTAGCCAATGCATCTAAAATTTCAAATTGAAAACTTGAATCAGATAGTTGCATGGTTTGGTGCTGAGAATGCACGTCTATCAGCTTTGCTCTTAATTCATTTAAAACAGATAAATTAACTGGAGTGTCATTGACAAACGCTCTAGATTTACCTGAAGGAAGAATTTCTCTTCGGATAATAGTTTCTGCTTCATAATCTAAATCAACCGCATGGAAAAAATCTTGTAAATGATAGTTTGAAATTTCAACTCTGGCTTCTACTACACATTTAGTGGACGTATCTTTTAATGAAGATAAATCCGCTCTGTTCCCTAACACTAGCCCTAATGCACCTAATAAAATAGACTTACCAGCACCTGTTTCTCCCGTAATTATTGAAAGACCTGAAGAAAAATCAATACTTAAATGGTTGATTAAAGCGTAATTATGTATAGAAAGTTGTGTAAGCAAATTGACTAATTTTTAGAAGCTAAAATTAATGAAATTTGTTGAATTTAATCTAACTTTCTCCATTTAGAATTATTGTTTGGAGAAATTTTTCTTAAAGATTGTATCAAGCGTTGTTTGTTTCTAGTCTTTGTATCTTCAGAATACAAGCTTACAATTTCATCAGATTTCGCATCAAAAAACAATCGAATTAAATAATTACCTACCGTTTTATTGTAAAGACTTTCTAAAGCAATAATACTATCTTCAATGCGCTGTTGCGCAATTGATTTTGAGCTTATTAATTCATCAAATCCCTGCAAATGATACTCATACAATACACGTCTGTACTCTTTTAGTTTTGGAGATAATAAATTATCAATCAGCACATATCTATTTTGCTTGCCCACCACATTTTGCCAGGAAGCAAGTCCGCTTTGCTGCGCTTGTAACATCGCATTCTGAGCTTCTTCTAACTCTTTTTTTCCGCCATCCATAGCAAAGGTATCAGCATCAAGGCCTAAAATGATATTCACATAAAAGACAATGGTAGAGACCAAATTACTATCAAAAGAATTTTTGTTATAAATTAAAGGATCAAATTCATTGTATTTAAAATTGAAATCCTTGTCTTTTATATTTAGAATTGGCGACGCATAACTGGAGCCATATACTGGTCTTGTAGACTGCACTTGCAATGTGGCCGTAAAATTATTATTATTTCTTGCCGTAATAATGATGGTCATTGCACAATTTACACGTTCTTCAGGCTTTACAACTCTTTCTGTCCACTCAGTTTGATTGACATATTCATTTAACGCTTGTTGTAAGGTTGCAAACACTTGTTTATTTGATCCAGCAACCTGATCCGAGTTTACAGTAACCAAACAGTTTAATTCTTGTCCATTTAGACGAAAAACTGAAAATAGTACGATAAGAAGCACTGCTATTTTATGCATAAATTTTAAAATTTCAATCAATTATATGTTTTTCTAAAAAACAAATTTAGTCCGTTTTCAACTGATAAAAAAAGACTTCTATTTTTAAAAAACACTTCCTTATAAAATGGTCTTATTTATTTATTCTCAACACTATTTCTTTCATAATATCTTCAGCAACGAAGGTTTTAGACTTTACCTCAAAGTTTATTTCATTCAAACCCTGATCAATAATAGTAATTTTATTTGTGTCCGTTGCAAAACCAGCACCTTTATCTTTTAAAGAATTTAAAATAATTAGATCTAAATTCTTCCTTTTTAGCTTTGCTTTTGCATTTTCTAACTCATTGTCCGTTTCTAAAGCAAAACCGACTAAAAACTGATGCTTCTTAACTTTACCCAAAGAGGCCAAAATATCTTTTGTAGCCATTAACTCAATATCTAACGATTTAGTGGACTTTTTTATTTTCTGACTCGCACTGTTTTTTGGTGTGTAATCTGCTACGGCCGCAGAAAGTATTGCCACATCCATCTCTTTAAACCAGCGATGCACAGCCCTATACATTTCTTCAGCAGAAACTACATCCACTTTATGTATTGAAGAGTGTTTTACCTCCTGGTTTGTTGGACCCGACACCAAGTACACCTGCGCACCTAAGTTGGCTGCAACATTGGCGATTGCAAACCCCATCTTCCCTGAGGAATGGTTTCCTATAAAACGAACAGGATCTATTGCCTCGTATGTTGGGCCTGCAGTTATCAAAATTTTCTTACCTTTTAGCGGCAACTTATCTAGCACATCATTTTCGATAAAGGATACAATATCTTCGGGTGCTGCCATTCTTCCTTCGCCAATTAAACCACTTGCGAGTTCTCCAGAAGTTACTGGAATTAATAGGTTTCCATAAGATTGTATTTTTTTTAAACTTTCTGTTGTCGATGGGTGCACATACATATCCAAATCCATCGCTGGCGCAAAATAGACCGGACATTTTGCTGATAAATAGGTAGCTAACAGTAAATTATTGCAGGTACCATTTGCCATTTTAGATAAGGTATTTGCTGTTGCTGGCGCAATGAGCATATAATCTGCCCAAAGACCTAATTCTACATGGTTGTTCCAAAGCTCATTTCCATCTTCTTTCGTGTAAAAAGCGGAATGCACGGGGTTTTTTGAAAGTGTAGATAATGTAAGAGGTGTAATAAAATCTTTAGACGCAGGTGTCATAATAACCTTGACTTCTGCGCCTAATTTGATGAATAAACGAACTAAACTAGCCGTTTTATATGCTGCAATTCCAGCAGTGATTCCTAAAAGAATTTTCTTTTCTTTTAAGACAGACATTACTCTGTTTCTGGTGTTCTGTGGTATACTTTACCTTGCAACCATTCCTCAACAGCCATTGCCGTTGGTTTTGGTAATCTTTCGTAAAATTTAGAAACTTCGATCTGCTCTTTATTTTCAAAAACCTCTTCTAAAGAATCATTATAAGTAGCGAACTCTTCTAACTTTTCAACCAATTCATTCTTAATGTCAGAATTAATTTGATTTGCTCTTTTTGCGATAATAGAAATTGCCTCATAGATATTCTCTGTTGGTGCTTCGATTTCATTTTTATCGTAAGTAATTGTGCTTAATGGTGCGTTTGTTTCTTTATAATCCATCTTTAATTAATTATTTCTTTAATAAATTTTCAGATGTTATGCGTGCTTCAACGATAACATCAATTTTTGTTTTTTCAATTTGTAATGTTGTCAACATTCCGTTAGCTTCTTCAATAAACTTTGACTTTGGAAAACTCTTTTGCAACTTTTCATATGCTTCTATGGCATTTTCAATTCTCGCTACTTTTCGTCTATTTGTACTTTTTAAAACAAAATCATGTGCTGATTTTAAACGGAAATATAGTGCTTCCTCCTTATATTTTGTCCCTAAAAAATCTTCTAATAAATTATCAAAAGCTTGAATTGCAGCTTTGTAATTTCGCAAGTCATAAGCTGCAGTTCTATAATACGTTTTTGCTATTTCAAAATACTTTTTTTCCAACTTTGCTCTAATTTCAGCATAGTATTTATTTGCTTCTTCTATTTTATCTGAATCCGGGTAAGTATTTATAAAGCTTTGAAAAGCATCCAACGCTTTCCTGGTATCTGTTGGATCGACACTGAACCTTGGAGATGCTAGTTTATAACTGTAAGCGGATAAAAATGCAGCTTCTTCTTTTTTAGAACTCTTCGTGTAATTATTTGTAAAACGATTAAAATAGAAACCCGCAATGCTGTAATTTTTTTCATTAAAATTAGATTGCGCCACCATAAACTCAATACGTTCCATCTGCGGTTTTCCTCGATACAAGGGCGTAATTTTCTCAAATAAGCGAATTGCTTTGCCGTACTTCTGAGATTCATACATTTTTACAGCCATTTTGTACTGCTCTTCAGAAGACCCTTTATTTAATACTTTTTGGTATTCCCCACAGGAATACATGAGTGCACTACATACTACTAAATACGCTAAATTTTTAATTTTTTGCATCATGCAAAATTAGTGATTAAATATGGATTAATAAAAGGTTTTTTAACACAGTTGCTTTCGCATTGCAATAATCTTAAAAAAGATGAAATAAAAAATGAAATATCCTGCTAAAAGTTTGTTAATTCTCCAACTTCAACAACAAAGGCCTTCTTATCTGTTTTAACATTTAAATATTAAAAAGAGCTCACAAAATTAGTAATATTTCCGCAGAGTTGAGCAGAGGCTTTTACCAACGGTAAACGAACTTCATTGCCACAAATTCCTAATTCTTTTAATACTGTTTTTACGCCAGCAGGATTATTTTCCTCGAAAATTGCATCTATTATTGTCATCATTCTGAAATGAATGGCATATCCTTCCTTATTATTTCCTTGTAAACCAAAATTAATTAAACTAGAAAACTCTTTGGGATAAGCCTGTCCAATTACAGAAATAACACCAGCTCCACCCGCCAACGTTATTCCCAATGCCAAATCATCATCACCAGAAATCACTAAAAAATCCGCTGGCTTATTTTTTAAAAGCTCCAAGTATTGCTGCATATTATTCCCAGCCTCTTTAACTCCTACTATATTTTTAAAATCATTCGCTAAACGAATCGTTGTTACAGCATCCATGTTTTTTGCAGTTCTTCCAGGAACGTTATATAAAATAATTGGTTTTTCCGTAGCTGTGGCGATGGCTTTAAAATGCTGATAAAACCCCTCTTGGGTAGGCTTCGTATAATAGGGCACTACAGATAAAATACCTTCAATATTGCTTAAATCAGTTGCCTGCATCTCTTTGATAACTTCCAACGTATTATTTCCACCAATGCCCAATACTAAAGGAACTCTATTTGCCGTTGTTTTTATGATACATGCTGTAATTTGTAGTTTTTCTTCTTTGCTAATTGTTGCACTTTCTGCTGTCGTTCCATTGATCACCAAATAGCTCGTACCATTTGCGATATTGAAATTCACCAAATTTACAAGTGCATCAAAATCCACACTTAAATCTTCTTTAAAAGGAGTTACTAAAGCAACACCCATACCTACAAACTTTTGCATCTTATAACTATTTAGAAGCACAAAACTACACTATTCAGATTGATTTTTGAATGGAATTATGAAAGGATAAAAAGAATACACAACTTTAAATAGAAAGTTTAATTTTATAGTTTATTAATGATTTTTAAATATCGTTTCAACTCTGAAGTAAACGCCAGAATATTTTCTATTTTCTCGGATATTTCAATTTCATACAAATAAGGATTTATACCTGAAAAACCGACTTTAAATTGCGCTTTTGATTGCAAAACAGCTGTCTCTAATAAAATGTTCTTTGTAGTAAAATACCCAATTATTAAATCTAAAGGCTCTTCTAAAAAAACCTGAAAACTAGTCTGTGTAAACTTCCCTTTCCAATTAATATCCTTTTCTGTAAAGTGCTTGTATGAAAATTCATCTGTCTTACTAAATTTACGGAGGTTATAAATCTTAACATTTCTGACACCTAGCATAGCTCCTATTTCTTTTTGCAAGTCTATTTTTGACGAAATTTCTTCAAGAGTTATAATTCCAACAGATTGAATTTTATGCAAAGGTACCGTCCTACAGCCTTCTGTTTGGGCTAACAAAGTATCAAATTTGTTTTTTAAAACGGTATGTTTAAGTCCCTTAAAAATCATTTATAGTAAAATTACAAAACATAAAAATAAGATTTATTCTCTAACTATTTCAAATAAAACAGACGGATTTAATAGTTTTTCCATATTTAAAATACGGTTTATCATCAAGGGACGCGCGCATCGTTCCCATTCTCTGAGAATCCCTTAAACACTTTACTATCAAAACAATAAAAATTATAATTTTCTACGATTGTCGTCTGACTTAGTATCTATTAATTTATTATACGGATCTATACCCACTTCCAAAGGTTTTTCAGCAACAATTAAAGTAATTTTATTATGAATCTGTGTTATTTTGTGCTTTTTAAAATACAACTGCTTCTCCCTTTTTACCCCGTCAATTTCTTCCTCTGAAAAAATTGCAAGATCGATGTAATCTGCTAAAAGAACGGATAAAATAGGCTTGCTCATTTTATCCGTTTGATAACGCAAAGTGTCCCCTTTTTTTTCACCATAATATTTTTTCCCCTTTTCATCATTCCGATACTTAGAGACTTCAAACTCAAGCACTACTTGATAGCTGCCATTTTCTAGTTTTGTAGATTTCACTTCCACCATTCTATTTTTATAAAGCGTTATGGTTTCAAACATATCTTTAATAACATACTTTAAAGAATCTGGCGTTACAGCCCTAATATAATCTACCATTTCAATAGAAGTTGTATATGGTGGCTCTTGAAACTTTACTTTTTCTACATATTTTTTTAAGGCGCTATTTAACTTTTCTTCTCCTATATAATCACTCAAAGCATAGAAAACCATGGATCCCTTTTGATAGTGTATGTATCCTTGACCGTCATTATACATCAATGGCTTTTCTCTTTTTGTTTCGACTGTTCTTTGAAGTAAATACCCGTCTAAGGCCTCTTTTAAAAAGGTTCGCATTTTAGGCTTGCCGTGTTGGTGTTCTAAGACTTTTAAAGAAACATACTCCGACATGCTTTCAGATAACATTGTTGCACCTAAAACATCTGCACCAATTACTTGGTGCGCCCACCATTGGTGCGCTACTTCATGCACCGTTACGGCAAAGGGATAATCCACACCACCTTCATCTTCTTCATCTACATCTGCAATAAAACCAAAGCCTTCTGAAAAAGGAATAGTGTTGGCAAATGCTTGTGCAAAGGTGCCTGCAGTTCTAGGAAACTCAATAATTCTTAGCTGTTTGTGTGTATACGGACTAAAGTTCTTCGCGTTGTATGAAAGCGACGCTTTCATCCCTTTTAACATTCTATCTAGATTATAAGCATGGGGTTTGTGATAATAAATTTCCAAACTGATGCCTTTCCATAGCTCTTTTTTAACTTCATATCTTGCAGAATTAAATGCATAGAAATTCAGAATTTTGCTATCCATTTTATAATGGAAGTAGCGTCTGCCGTCTTCCACCCATTCTTTTTGTAAATAACCAGGGGCAATGGCAATCTGATCTTCGGAGGTGGATACGGTCGCTTCGAAATCGATCCAATCGGAGTCCTTAGAGATATACGTGTTTCCTAAAGCTGTAGAATCTGACGGATGCGGACGTAAGTTGTTCGGTGCTAAATCATATTTTTTACGTGTTTTATTATCTCTTAACTCTCCATTAGATGCATAGCCTAAAGTAGGAAACATGGCAGCATTGTTTATGAATGTTCCATTTGCTATGATTGGAGATTTCCGCTGAAAAATAGTATTCTCTTCACTTTTCACATGCACTGTTAATTGCAAAGAATCTCCCGGTACTATCCGGTCATCAAAGGCGTAAACATCAAAATGAAACACAGTATCTTCTAAGACTAAAATATTTGGTTTATTAAATTCAAACGTACTTTCTAAAGAGTTGTGATTTAAAAAAAGACTGTCTATCGCCTTGTCCGTTTTATTCACGAACGTAAATACAGCAGTAGCTTCGTATGTTTTTTTCTTTGGAAAAAGATGTACCTCGGCATGCACCGCAACCACTCTTGGCTGTCCATATGCTTCATATTTTTTATAGGTTTTTTCCCATTGCACTGCATTCAACTCTGCTTGTTTTGAAGCTGAGTTTTTTCTATCAGGTTTCGTTTTTATAAAAATAGTAACCCCCAAACATAAAAAAGCAGATAAAACAAGACCTAAGCTTATCTTCTTTGCCAGTGTAAATCTTTGTTTTGCAATGTACAGGCGTTCCCCAAAAGAATTTGGCAAACCTCTTACCCACATTAAAGTGCTTAAAATTAAAAGGATACTGCCCCCCAAAACCCAATACAGTTTATACCAAAGGTATCTTGACAGTGCAGAGCCGTACCCATTCATGTCTGAATAACTAAAACCAGGACCTTCATTATATTTTAAAACAGCATTTTCAATTCCAATCAGTGTTAAAAACGGAATTCCAATGGCAACTATTAATAAAATAAAGAATCCTAAATATTGATTTTTTACCAATGTTTGGATAAAAATTGCCAAGAAAGCCCACACTAAATAATTCAAAAATTTCAAACCAAATAGCTCTTTTAAATAATGACCAATTTCAAAATCATAGTAACCTTGATATACCTGAAACAACATACCAGAAACCATGATTACCGCCAGTAAAACAAGTTGCATTTTTAATAATGCAATTAATTTAGAAAACAATAAAGTCCAATTTGGTATCGGCGTACTATCCACCAAATGGCTGATGCGGGAAGTTCTAGCTCTTTGCACCAACATTCCTGCATATAAAAAAGTACAAACATTTAAAACCAAAGCGCTAAACACGTCTCCACCAACTAGCATTTGCCAAGTTACTGGTAGCGTATTTGTTCCAAAAATTTGACCAGAACTAAATAAAGTTCCTACAAGCATTAAAACACCCACAATAAGAATACAAATAAATGGCAAACTCATAAAAATATATTTAAAATCGATATTCGACAAGCGCCACATCGTTTTTATATTCTGAATGAATGAATAATCTTGTGTTACTTTTGGCAATGTTATCCTCGTAATTCTGCTAAAGTTTGTTTTGATAAGCCTTTCTCCTTTTGGTTTTTTGAAAGAGATCGCAATGGCATTTTGACTGAACTTAAACTGTTTATACACCAAACCAAAAACTAAAGAAGAAACAACCAGCCACAGCAACCGATTGTAAATAACCAGGTCTTTAATTGGAATTTGTAATTCATTTTGCTCAGATACTGTCCAATATTTGGTGTAGAAATCTGCTGCAGAAGCTCCAAAGGGATCTACAATGGCAAGTAAAATTGCATGTTCTGGCTCTGAAAGAATACTAGAAACGGCTCCTTTCACAAATAACAAAATAATTACGGTGATAAAACCAGCAGCAATATTTCTAGAAAAAGTAACCACTGCAAAGACCACTGCACCAAAAAACAGCACATTCGGTAAAATATACACGAGGTAAGATTGCAAGTAGGGAATTATATTAAAATCACCTACAATAGCAGCGTTGGTTCCCGGAAATCGAAAACCGATAATCATCCCTAAAGCAATCCCAAAAACAATAATAGAAACCACTACAATCCCACTAAAAAATTTAGCAAACAAATAATCTACTTTTGAAAATGGATATGAATATAAAATGGTATGCATTTCACTTTTAAAATCTCTATAAATGGAAACCCCAATAATGGAAGGAAATAGAAAAAAGATAAAAATGGTAAAGGCGTTGAACAAACCATTTACATTAATTGGAGAGTTCACAATTTGAGAAGAACCGGTTGTACCTGTGATACCGTCCCAAATACCAGCCGTTGTTGCCGATATCAGAAATGATAACAGTAAAAAAATAACTGCATACACATAAAAAACTGGCTTATTAAACCAATATTTTAATTCTTGTTTGAAAATTATAGAAAACATAGTAGGAAAATTATAAGTGATGCATTAAAAGGATACAACTAAAACTTGGTTAAAATTTAAATTAAAAGCTCTTAATTTATTAAAGTTGGCTCATCTTTTTTTAAAGCGATAAAGTAAACGTCATCTAACTGAGGTGGTGATGCCAGAAAATCATCAGAAGGCTTTGTTTCTGAATGCACCCTAATATTTAGCGAATTGTCTGGGTTAAAGTTGCGAGACAAGACATTGTATAATTTCATATTTTCCTCTAAATCGTCTTTCTCAATAACTTTTATCCAGATGGTATTTTCTAGTTCTTTTGTTGCTTCTTGCGGTGTGGAATGCTTTAAAATTTTACCTCCATTTAAAATAGCCATTTCATTGCACAACTCCTTTACATCCTCTACAATATGTGTAGAAAAAATAACGGTACAATTACTACCAACTTCCCGTAAAACATTTAAAAAACGTTGTCTCTCCGCAGGATCAAGCCCTGCCGTTGGCTCGTCCACAATAATTAACTTCGGATTGTTTAAAAGAAGTTGTGCAATACCAAAACGCTGCTTCATTCCACCAGAGTACCCCGCAACATTCTTAGCCCTTACCTCATATAAATTCGTAATTTCTAACACTTCTTTTACAATTGTTTTTCTTTCTACCTTATTTGAAATTCCTTTCAAGGTTGCAAAATAATCTAACAATTCCTCCGCAGACATTTTTGGATATACACCAAAAGACTGTGGCAAATAACCAAGCACTTTTCTTAAAGACATGTTGTCGTCCAACACCTGAATATCTCCAAAAGTAATGGAACCCGAATCGGGACTTTGTAAGGTTGCTATTGTTCGCATCAACGAGGATTTCCCTGCTCCGTTAGGTCCTAATAAACCAAACATTCCAGTCCCAATTTCAATGCTTAAATTATCAATAGCTTTTACGCCATTTTTATAAGTTTTAGTTAGATTCTTAATTACTAATTTCATTGGATCTATTTTAATAGTTTAAATTTAATGATTAGTGTAAAAGTAAGCTCTTTTGTTACATTTTTTTGTGATTTTTTTAATAGAAATCATAAAAAATCGCTTTATTTTTACGTAATACTAGCAATTAATCATTTTATATAAAATATAATGGCAAAAAAAACAATATTAAATAAAGAATCGCTTACTTTTTTAGAAAAATATTTGAATAACGCGGCTCCTACGGGATATGAATGGGAAGGTCAAAAAATTTGGATGGACTACCTAAAACCATACGTAGATACTTTTATTACAGACACCTATGGATCTGCAGTTGGAGTTATCAATCCAGATGCGAAGTACAAAGTAGTTATTGAAGGGCATGCTGATGAAATTTCTTGGTATGTAAATTATATTTCTGATAAAGGATTGATTTACGTTATTAGAAATGGAGGATCAGATCATCAAATTGCACCAAGTAAAATTGTAAATATTCATACTAAAAAAGGCATTGTAAAAGGTGTTTTTGGTTGGCCAGCAATTCATACGCGAGACAAAGCGAATGAAGAAGCTCCAAAACCAGATAATATTTTTATAGACACTGGATGCACTACCAAATCAGAAGTTGAAAAATTAGGAGTTCATGTAGGCTGCGTAATCACCTACCCTGACGAATTTCACATTTTAAACGGCGACAAGTTTGTTTGCAGAGCTTTGGATAACCGTATGGGAGGTTTTATGATTGCTGAAGTTGCCCGTTTATTGAAAGAAAATAAAAAGGAATTGCCCTTTGGTTTATATATTACAAATTCTGTTCAGGAAGAAATTGGGCTTCGTGGAGCAGAGATGATTACACAAACGATTCAACCAAATGTTGCCATTGTCACCGATGTTACGCACGATACCACAACACCAATGATTGATGTGAAAAAAGCAGGCCTTTTAGAATTAGGTAAAGGGCCCGTAATTGCATATGCACCTGCTGTGCAACAAAAATTACGTGATCTAATTACAGAAACTGCAGAAGTAAATAAAATTCCTTTTCAGCGCTCCGCGTTGTCTAGAGCAACCGGAACAGATACAGATGCCTTTGCTTATAGCAATGGAGGTGTTGCCTCCGCATTAATCTCATTGCCGTTAAGATATATGCACACCACTGTAGAAATGGTACACCGAGAGGATGTAGAAAACGTGATTAAAATGATTTATGAAACATTGTTGAATATCAAAGGAGGAGAGACTTTCTCTTATTTTGATTAGTAAGCGTATTTTATTCTGTCAGTTGAAGTGAATATTGAGGACAAAAAAAATTGTATCGAGCAGTTTTTAAATTCTCTTCTCGATGCATTTTTCACCTGCATTATCTTTTAATATAAGTAGTTCAAACATCAGAGTTGTCATCATGACCAAAATGAAACTAAACAACCAAAAACAGCTCTTTAGTATACCTAGAGAAATAACGTATTTAAACATTGCTAGTCAATCACCATCGTTTAAAGCAGTTGAAAAAGCAGGGATTGAGGGCATTTTAGAAAAAAGTCATCCCTATAAAATTATAGGAGATCATTATTTTGAGCCTGTAAAAAATTTAAAAAAACTCTTTGCAGAACTTATCGAAGTTCATGATTATAACAGAATTGCAAACATTCCTTCTGCATCTTATGGCTTGGCAACAGTAGCAAATAATATCAGGTTAAAAAAGAATGATGAAATTCTTTTAATTGAAGAACAGTTTCCTAGTAATTATTACGTTTGGGAAAAATTAGCAAAAAAATTTGATGCAAAAATCAAAGTAGTTGCGATGCCAAAGTCGAAAATAAATAGAGGAAAAAGCTGGAATGAAGCTATTTTAGAATCCATTTCTGATAAAACTACAGTTGTTAGTTTAGGAAACATCCATTGGGCTAATGGAACCTTATTTGACTTAAAAACCATTAGAGAAAAAACAACAAAACACAAGGCTTTATTAATTGTTGATGGAAGTCAATCCGTGGGTGTATTGCCTTTTTCCGTAAAAGAAATACAACCTGATGCCTTAATTTGTGCTGGCTACAAATGGTTGTTTGGACCTTATGGTTGCGGATATGCCTATTTTGGGGACTATTTCGATAATGGAAATCCCATTGAAGAAAATTGGTCCAACCGACTAAACAGTGAAAACATAGGCAACCTAACTAATTATGAGCTGCAATATAAACCTTTAGCAAACCGATATTCAACCGGTGAACACGCCAGTTTTATTTACATAAAAATGCAAATTGAAGCTTTAAAACAAATTTTAATTTGGACACCCAAAGCAATTCAGGCATATTGCAAAGAAATTACTTCTGAGGCAGTAATTACTTTAAAAGAAAATGACTGTTTTATTGAAGATAGTGCAGCAAGGTCTCATCATTTATTTGGAGTAGAATTGCCTGAAAGATTAGATATTGAAAGGTTGAAAACACGCTTATTAAAAGAGCATATTTTTATTTCTTTTAGAGGAAATTACATTCGTTTTTCTTGTCATTTATACAATACAAAAGAAGACTTTAAAAAATTAACCAATTGTATTTTATCTTGTCTTTAATATGGATGAACTGATAGACATCCTTACTCCAGAAGGTAAACCAACGGGGAAAACTGCTTTAAAATCAGAAGCTCACAAAAACGGCTGGTTCCATGCTACCGCACATATTTGGTTCTTTACTTCAGAGAAAAAAATACTCCTTCAAAAAAGAGCGCTTACTAAAAAAGTGTTTCCAGGAATTTGGGATATTTCTGTAGCCGGACATATTGGTGCCGGTGAAGCTGTGCTAGAAGGTGCAAAAAGAGAAGTTCTAGAGGAAATTGGTTTAAAAGTAGAAAATAAAGAGCTGGTTAAAATTGGCACTAGAATTCATCAAGTCGAACATAAAAACGGAATTAAAGACAATGAGCACCAACATGTTTTTATTGCTGAACTGAAGGTAGCTCTTGCAACTTTAAACATGCAGCGGGAAGAAGTTGACGGTTTAGAATTTTGGGACCTTCGTGTTTTAAAAGAAACAAAAAACCTTCAAAAGGTATTGCTCCCTCAATTTCATAAGTATTATAGCAGTGTTTACGACAAAATCATAAAGTATTTAGAATAAACTGCTGTTTAAAAAAATACTGTTTAAATTTTAGATTGATACGTAAATAAGTCAAAGTACCTGCCTCCAATAGCAATCAACGTGTCGTGTGTTCCTCTTTCTACAATACTACCTGCCTCTATCACTAAAATTTGATCTGCTTGTTTTATCGTACTCAATCTATGGGCAATCACGATTGTGGTCCTATCTTTTACGAGTTCTGACAGGCTTTGCTGAATTAAAGACTCGCTTTCCGTATCTAAACTAGAAGTTGCCTCATCTAAAATAATAATTTTAGGGTCCGCTAAAATTGCTCTTGCAATCGCCAAGCGCTGACGCTGGCCACCAGATAATTTTACACCTCTTTCTCCTATTAGCGTGTCTAAGCCATCATCAAAACGATCTGTAAACTCACTTACATACGCCGCTTTTACTGCACTTTGTAATTCTTCTTCGGTAGCCGCTGGCCTTGGAAATAAGATGTTCTCTCGAATGGTTCCCTCAAATAAAAATTCGTCTTGCAGAACTACACCCAAATGTTTACGATAGCTAGACAATTTTACATTGGCTAAATCTTGATTATCTATAGTGATTTTACCAGATTCCGGATTTAAAAAAGTAGCAGACAAGCCTGCAATGGTAGATTTTCCTGAACCAGAACTTCCAACCAATGCTGTTACAGATCCAGAAGGTACTTGAAAACTAATATTGTTTAATACTTCTTTTCCTTCTTCATA
>TARA_B110000027_G_scaffold30039_1_pt1 | contig 36762 bp, 42 predicted proteins | sample TARA_B110000027 | Tara Oceans TARA_B110000027 (sample SAMEA4397101) | marine metagenome | biome: Polar Biome; feature: [SRF] surface water layer (ENVO:00010504); material: water (ENVO:00002006), including particulate matter (ENVO:01000060) such as... | depth 5 m
ACCTACTTGCATGTTTTCAATGGGAGGTGATAAACCTCATCCACCACCTTTCATTTTTTTAGTTTTTCTGCAAATATTTTTTGTTGTACCTAATTTATACTTTTTATCCATATATTTCATATCTCTAGTTAATGCCTCGCACTCTTTAGGATTTTTATATCTACGATAAATTCTTAAAACATTAAATCTAGCTTTTTTTGCAGCCGCGGATGATCTCATATTTTTTTTACTCTTTCGTTTCTCTTTTCTTATACCTTCATTTATTGCTCGACGTCTTTTTGTTGTACTATCTTTTATATGATACCTGTGTTTTTTATTTTTATAAGTAACTTTTCTTAGCTGTGGTAATACCTTTTTTCGCATATATATTAACTAAATATTATAGTAAAAATCTATAACTAAAAATTATTAATGTAATTAATATATAAATAATTGCCACTTTAATACTCATATTATATCTATTTTTAGTATTTAATTCTAAACTATTATGTTCTAAAAATGGATCAATAAAAGTAAATGTATCGCTACATAATTTTCTCTCTAACATAGTTAAAATACATCCATCAAAAATATAAAAAAAGAACAATAATATAAATAATATTATAATAAAAAATATACTAACTGATTTAGATATATATAACATAGCTAACCAAATATTTAAAGGTCCACCTATATGTAATGCTCGTATATATGTACCTAATGTTTTTCTACTTAGTTTACTATTACTGCATTTATTTTCTAAATAGTCTATTATTTTATATTTTAATTTAATATCACTCATTTATTATAAATAAGTATAAATTATATTATATTTTACCATAATATATATTATGGTAAAATATACACATAAACAAGATAAAAAACATAAAAACAATAAAAAACATAAAAAATATAATTTAATTGATAAAAATATTAAAATTAAAGCATTTAATGAATCTTTTAATAAAAATTATATATCATATATAAGTATATTAATATCTATATTTATTTTATATAAAAGTGGTAAAAATACTAAAAGTATAATTAATATATTTTTAAGTTTTATATTGGTTTCTATTAACGGATATTTTGCACATTATGTAGGACATAAAATAAATTTTGTTAATTGGTTTAATACATCAAATAATATTTTAAAAGAATATACTATAACTAATAAAATTTTTAATTCTATAGCAAAAATTTTGGATTTTCATAATAATATACATCACGATACTGATATTAATAAAAAACCTATAAATATAATTAATGAATTTTTAAATAATTTTATTACCCAAGGGTTTTTTCCATTTTTACTTATTTTATTTTCAAAATCGATTGATTTAAGAGTCTGTTTTATATGGGGACTCTCTTATGCAACAGTTCATAATATTAATTATTTATATTTAATGCCTGAAACCCATATGGATCATCATAAAAATTCTAATACAAATTTTGGAATGGATATTTGGGATATTATTTTTGGAACAAAATATAATTGGAATGATATCGAAGATGTAAATCATTATGCAATAAATTTTGTATTGTGTTCAATTATAGTAGTATTAATACATAAATATTTTGATAAATTTATTAAATAATAATTATTATAAATATTTAAATTCCAAAACAAAAAAAATTAAGGCTTCGTAGAATTTCTAAATACTTCAATAATATCATTTTGGCTCTCTAATAGATAAAGCATTTTTTGTTTTACTGTCATTGAACTATTGCATTCATTTAATAGTTTAATATTTTTAGGTATTTCATAAGTAAAAAAACGAGTAATATATAATCCTAACCAAAATTGTCCAAACTTTCTTATTTTTTGTCGATTTTGATCAATTGGTATTACTGTAAATGGTAAACTATTATCTTCATATCTAAATTGATTAATAAAAGTATCAAACTCATTATCTTTAATTAGTATAGATAATCTATGATTTGCTATTGTAGTCGCAATAACACAATCGTGTTGAACTGCTATTTGAAGAGCAATAATATTTTTTTTATTAATTTCTTTAATTAATTCTTCTTTTGTAATTGATTTTTCTATTGGTGGTGGTGCTAATCCATATACTGACCAATGTGAATAATAATCTATATTATTAATATTTTTAATTTTTGGAGTATTATAATCATTTACTGTTTGTGAAAATATAGTACCTGATACTATAGTTCGTCTATCAACAAATAAATTTGTGAATGTTAAACCATTAATACTAAATAAAGATATTAATACTAAATAAAGATATTAATACTAATTTAATTATATTATGAGTCTTGTGAATCCAATTATATATAAATATATGTGTATTACTGCTACTAATCTAATTACATTACCATTAGATATAACTCAAACTAAGATTTTAAACACTGATACTAAAAATATTAATATAGATGAAATAAAATGGTTATTATTATTTCCATTAATTTTTACAAGCCAAAATATTATATATAATAATTTATCATTTATTAAATCAAATGCATTAAGAGGTGCTATTACTGGTATAATTAGTACACCAGTCTATATTTTTTTAGAAACAAGAAAATTATATAGTAGAATAAATGATTATCCAAGATTATTAATATATACTAGATGGATCATATTAAGACAAGTATTATTTTATAGTATTTTATATAAAATATCTAATTTAAATATTTATTATTCTAAATTTTTATCAGCATTAGTAGCAAATACTGCTGGGTTTCCAATAAAAATAATTGCATTGAAAAATAGCTATAATAGTTTTATTATTAATAAAAAAACATTTCGATTAACTGCTATGATTGAAATATTAAAATCATCTATTAGTGATGGCCTTGCTCTATATCTACTATATTTACCAAATTAACTAATTTACTAATGTCTCATATAGATAATATAAGGTGTTAAATATAATGATAATATTAATAAAAACATGTTTTTATCAAATGATAATGTATTTAAATATGCAGATAGAATAACAGCAAAAATAACTAGACAACTATCACCCCATAAGGCATCTAACTTAGCATAGTTCGCCCATTCTTTAAAAAAGTCTAGCATGTCATTCGCACCTTTTGGTAAATTATTAAAAAATATATAAAATAAAAAGTCAAATATGATTTGAACAATAACTGCATATACACCAAAGATAAATATGTCTGGTTTTAATCTAAAAGCATAAACTAAATATCTTGTTATTAAAATATAAATTACTCCAATTAAAATATCTGCTAACATAGCCGATAGTCTATATGATTTATACCATTTTTCTAAGATATTCCAAGATTTACCTACTCCTAAAATTCCAGAAAATGTTATTAAAATAATAAGTAAGTCTGCATATATATTAGATGTAATAATTGGTACATATTCAAACTTGTCTTTATAATTAATAGTTGGTTTTAAATTTGTTAAACGTGAAATAAAAAATAGAATGATGAATGAGATTAGTAAAATTAATATACCTTGCATATAAATTATACTTTTATTTTTAAAAAAATATAATAGGTTAGAGAGAAAAGAATACCTCCCCAAATTGTATCAATTAAACCTATTACTGGATCCCATTTCTTAAATATTGCTAAATTAGTTGTTTCAAAAACACCATATATTGATAATCCTAGTAAAAACGCACTCATTATAGATTCTTTTTTCAATACAATAAAATAATAAAGAGAGAAAATTAAAAATATGTAACATAATAATGTTGGTATTAAACTCATTTTTAAGTCACTACCTTGTATATTTTTTATCATTTTTTGAAATTTACCACTCATTGAATAAAGAAATACTGAATCTATTAAAGTAAATATTACTGAGAGTTTTACTATATCTAAAATCATATATTTATATAAATATAAATAGATAATTATATTTATATAATTATGAATAATACCAGAAATCGTATAAATAAACTAAATTATAATAACCAGTTAATAAATAAAAAAGTTGCACAAATTAATAAATTACTAAAAATTTTAAATAAATGTAAAATTTCAAATGAAAATCATACATCTAGTAATTTACCTTTCTTTTCACGCGACTTTAACCCAACATTATTTTTAAGTAATTCTAAATGTATAGAGCAATATAAAATACCAGATAGTTTAAATAGAAATGTAAAATTAATTTTTGAATTATTAGGAGATGCTGAGAGAGAAATTTATATTGGGGAATGGACAATTATGTCTTTAAAAGAGTGTACAGAAAGATATAAAGATTTTTGTGAAAATAGTCAAAAAGATGTTTTTGATATTGGATATCGATATATGGGTATGGGTCATATAGAAGTAATCTCTTGTGATTTAAAAACCCACCTTTTATTTTATAGATCAGATGGTGGTAGTAATGGATATGATAGGTATGCTAACTATCAAGATATTCTGAAAAATGGTCCAGATAAATATGAAAAATTCTTTTTTACAAAATGGTTTTATAATATTTTAAAATAGCTTAAAAATAAGCACCAATATTATTATATATAATGAGTCTTATTATCACCAGCCTTCTCTTTTCCCAATCTTTTGTACCAACAGTAAAGCCTACTGTATCTTCTTTTAAATATGAGGGAGATATTGCACCTCTAAATTATTTTGATCCTCTAAAACTAAATAGTGAAACTAATTTTAAAGAAGATCGTGTTAAATATTGGCGTGAGGCTGAACTACAGCATGGCCGAGTAGCAATGCTTGGCGCAGTAGCTCTACCATTTCTAGAAGCAACTAATCCCGGAACGCTTTCTATTAATTATCTATCAAATATGGAATCGATGATGCAGTCACCATTCTGGACAAGTATGCTACTGTATGAATGTGTTCGTATGTCTACTGGTTGGGAAAATCCATTTGTAGAGGGTGGAAAGCCTTTTACACTTAAAGATGATTATCAGCCTGGTAATCTTTTTTCTTATGACAAAGATAATGTATCTAATACTCTATATAATAATGAGCTGAGTCACGGTCGACTTGCGATGCTAACTTGTGGTTATATTATTGGTAGTGAACTACTAGCAGGGAAAGGAATGTTTTAAAAAATTGAAAAATATTATCTATAAAATAATAATATAAAATGAACGCTATGTACGGATTTGTTAAAACAACATTATATAATTTAATTTATAATGATAAATTATATAATATCGATTTTGATAAATATAAAAATATTTTAGAGTATGTACCTAATGTACAGTTAAAGATTCAAGAACAAAATATTGCAGATGAAGAAATTATGAAGAAAATTTCAGAATTTTGCAAACTACTAGATAATAAAAAAGTATTGGTTTCATTATCTGGTGGGGTAGATTCAATGGTACTAATTACTATTTTACACTGGCTAGATTTTGATATTGTTGCTGGTCATATTAATTATAATAATCGTAATGAAACAACAATAGAAGAGGAATTTTTACAACAGTGGTGTCTTTTTAATAATATCAAATTATATATTAAAAATATTAATAATATTAAAAGATCAACCATAAAACGAAGTGAATATGAACTAATTACAAAAAATATGCGATTAGATTTTTATAAAGAAATTATTGCAACTGAAAATATTGATTATGTCCTATTAGCTCATCATAAAGATGATATTATTGAAAATGTATTTGCTAATATTTGTCGAGGACGTAATTACTTAGATTTAGCAGTTATTAGAGAGCATACAACTATTTCAGAGATTAAAATTGGCCGTCCAATGATTAATTATTATAAAACAGCTATTTATGAATTTGCACATAAATACCAGGTTCCATACTTTCTAGATACTACTCCAAAATGGTCTATTAGAGGTAAATACCGAGATGTTATTAGCCCTGCAATTGAAGATGCTTTTCAAAAAAATGTAAAAGAAAATCTTATCTCTATTAGTGATCAGGCTGATCAGTGGAATAGTCTTATTGAAAAACAGATTATTCAACCATTTATTGAAAAAATCAAAATTAATCTAATTGATAATAAAACTTCAATTGAATTTAATATTGAAAAATATATTAATTATCCAATTGCTTTTTGGAGTGTAGTATTTATGAATCTCTTTAATCAGTTTGGAAGTAAAGCTCCATCAAAGAAGAGTATTCAGACATTTGTTAATACAATTAAATACAGAGTTAGACAAAATCACTCTCATAAGTATAACATAACTCTATGTAATAATAATAAATGTACTATTAAGAATTATAATGTTACTATTGAATTTTAAGTAGAATAAAATTGAATATAAAATTTATAATTTTTTTTTATTAAATGAAAGCTAAATATACATATTATAACACGAGTATGCTCGTGTTACACGAATATAATCTTCGACAAAAATCTTTATTTGAATTATATGTTTTAAAAAATAAGATAATATTAAATAAAAATTTTATAGTTGAAAAATTTAATTTAAAAGCAGTAGATATAATAGACAATGTTATAAAACATTTTGATAGAGGAAGAGATTTAATAGATATAGTTAATGAAAATATAGTCTTATGCATAACGATAGAAAATAATACCCACTATAATATAGATGATAATTTTGATCTATTAAAATTATATAAAAATATTAATAGATTAGAAAAAATATTTGATTTTGAAAAAGATAGTTTATTAACATATACTCAAATAGAAAATAGATTACAGTTACAGTGTAAAAAAATTATACATAATATTAAAAATAAACTTTTATTATGTAAATGGTAAATATATTATAATTATTACATATATATATATATGCGTAATAATTATTCTACAAAAGTAAAAAACGAAAATCTAAATCTAAGAAACAATCAAAAAAAAATAAATTTTTACTTACAATAAATAAAAATTTATTATGGGGGGTTTTAAAGGGGAAAATTCCCCTTTATTACCATCGATTCTTTTTAACATTAATTTTCTGTCCTTGACGTCTAACACCTCTATTTGGATCATATACTTCATCTTCATCATCAGAATTAATATTTTTTGATATTTCCCAAAATTCTCTTGATCCTAATTTAAAATCTTTATGCGATTCTGCTTTATACCAAAAAATCTGTTCATGTAATTTATTAGATTTGACATTATTATTAATAACAAGACACTCAAAATTTTCAGTGCACTGATCCATTACCTGACAAAATGATTCAAATGTTGGAAACATACCTGCATAATTTTCATATATTCGTTTTCTATTAGCAATATAAGGTTCACGAAGAATAAAAACATAATCAATATTAGTTCTTAATGTTGGAGGAATACCTAATGGATATTGCATAGTAATAATAAGCATAATTTTCCAATGACGTCCATTCATAAAAAGTAATCGCATCATCTTATCTCTAGTCCATCTATCATCAAAAAGACAATCATCAAGTATAACAAATGCTCTGGGATCTATACTCGATTTTTTATAATTTTCTATATCTTTTTTAATCTGTTTAAGAACAGTTTTTTGTCTTTTTAATATATTTTCAATAATAACTACATTATATTCATCATGAATAAATAATTTGGGAACGTGTGAACTATAAAATCCATTACCTGCTTCTGTACCTGATATTACTGTTCCTATTGGTATATCTTGATGATAATATAAAAGATCTCTTACTAAAAAAGATTTACCAGTATCACGTCGGCCTATTAAAACTACAACAGGCCCTTTATTTTCATCTGGTTTAAAACTAATTTGTTTCATATCAAATTTTTTTAGCTGTAAAGTCATTTATTAAGATTTAAGAAAATAATTATATTAATATTTACGCGATTTTAGTTTAAATAGATAGAATATATTATTTTATTTAGCTAAATGGATATTACTTACAAAAAGACAAACAACTCTCAATTATTTGAGAATTTTAAGAATGCTGATTTATTGAATATGGAATCGTGTCAAAATTATATTCCATTATACAATAATTTTTTTAAACTAAATAATAGTAATTATAATAATATAAATTTAAATAATGAAAATACTCTATTTTCAATTAATGAAAAGATTAGTGAAAATCGTTATAAGGGTATTATTATAGCTGAAAATGATAATAAAGTAACCCGAGATGTATTTTTTAAATTTTCTCCATTACTTGATCCTTATAAATATTTAGCTGGTAAATATGATATTAGTGATAATAAAATTTTTATTCTTCCACAATTTGAAAACAATAATTGTTATGATAAAGTGTGTGATCCAAATAATTCTGCATATGTAGACAGTTTTTTTACATATTTAACTAGTCAATTATTAAATTGCAAAGATTTTATACATGGATTAGATTTTTATGGATCATTTTTAGGAGTAAAAAATGAATATCATATTGATATAGGCGATGATCTTGATATATTAGCAAATAGTCATTATTTTCATAAAAATAAACATTTATATAGATTTATTAATAGTGATCATGAAGAAATTTTTAATGATCAATCGAGAGACAACAAAAAAACTATTAGTTTAGGTAATGATGTAGAAGATTTATCTATTTTAAATTTAGAAAATTTAACTTCATTAGAAGTTACTCAAGATAATGAGATTGGTATTGATGAAACTAATTTACTTTATAATAATAATAATATAAATAATAGTAAATCTAATAAATCTAATAAATCTAATAATTCTAGTAGTTCTGAAATATCATCTAGATCTTCTAATACAGAAAAATCTGGTAATAGAGAAGATAACAACCCTAGTATATCATCAAACTCATCTAATACATCAAGTGAATCAGAAACAGATGCGATTATGGTATCATTAAATAAATTTCCTGTTCAAATAATATCTTTAGAATGTTGCGAAAATACATTTGATGATTTATTAGCAAATGATGAATTAAATGATGAAGAACTAACTTGTGCTATAATCCAAATTTTAATGATGTTAATTACATATCAAAATCTATTTAATCTTACCCATAATGATCTACATACAAATAATATAATGTATATAAAAACTGATAAACAATATTTATATTACAAATATAATAATAAGCACTATAAAGTACCTACATTTGGTAAGATATTTAAAATAATAGATTTTGGTAGAGCAATCTATAAATATAAAGGACAATTAATTTGTAGTGATAGTTTTCATAAAGATGGTGATGCAGCAACTCAATATAATTTTGAACCATACTATAATGATAATAAACCATTAGTTGAACCAAATATGAGTTTTGATCTTTGTCGATTAGGATGTTCTATATATGATTTTATTATTGATGATTATGATTCACCTAATAGTAAAATGAGACCTATTCATAAAATAATTATAGATTGGTGTGTTGATGATCAGGGTAGAAATATTTTATATAAAAATAATGATGAGGAGAGATATCCTGATTTCAAGTTATATAAAATGATCGCTCGAAAAGTACACAAACATACTCCTCATAATGTAATTGAAAATCGACTTTTTAGTAAATATGTTGTACCTAAACGCGATATAAAAAAAGGTTCAAAAATAATGAATATTGATAATTTACTTATATAAGTTTTAATAATATTATTAATTTTTGTTATGTAAATAAATATCTTTTTTTAATTCAATCATTTCTTGAGCTATAAAATAAGATATTGTTAATTTTAGTAAACCAAGTGAAGCTACAATTATTAATTGTCTATATGATGTTACATAAAATATTTTTAATATTTCAATCGCTAATAGAAATGATAATAATAAAGAAATTTGTTTTAATATAAATAACCTATATGTATCAATATCTGTATATTGATAATCTATTGAGTTACGAATGTTATAAAAATATTTAAAAATTACTCGACTAATTGTTATAACTAATATAATAATAGCAAATATTATTACTATTATTTCTATATATTCTATTATTAACTGTAATTTATGATTTAAATTTTCTCGATATGGCATATATATTAAAATAATATATTATTAATTTATTATTTTAATATACGATCTTTTATAGGTGTATATAACTTTTTAATAAAATCTATAGTATTTACTGATAAAGTTGATATTAATAAAAAGAATCCTGCTTCCCAAGCTAAACGTCTATCAAATTTTGTAAATTCTTGTTTTCCAAACCATGGATTAAATTTATAAATTAACACTAGAGCGACATATAATTTAATAGCAGTATCTACAAATTGAGTAATATTATTTAAATTATATTGGGTTTCTAGAATTAGTGATATAGGATAAAGTACCCACGAAATATATAATATATATAAAAATATCTTTTGATGCCACAATATATTTTCATTTACTGACATATATATCAAATATATAGATTAAAATTTAGGAGCATCAATAAAAACAGGAGCTTGTGTTAAATTTTTTGTTTTATCTAAAAATTGTTCTATAATAAAAGTACCTAATATTACACTAAAATAGACTAATATAGTATCTATAGTTAATTGTTTAAGATTTACATTTTCTTTAAGTATAAATCTAATTTCAAAAAATTTTGATATTATATATACAACAGATATTGTTAATGCAATAACGTATATGTTATCCATAAATATTACAATTAATTAGTTTAATAATATTAAACGAATTAATTAAAGACTTACAATATCTAAATCTAAACTTGCATCACCACCTATATTTAATTTATCATCTTCTTCTTCGGCTTCTTCAGCTTTTCTTTTTGCATTATTAATTTCAGAAATTTTTTCTAATGTTTCAATATCTTTTGGTGCTAAAACTTCATTTTCTTGACCATTTGTATCAAATACTTTATCTTTATCAGAAAAATCTATGTTTAATTTTGTAGTATTTTCTACCTCAATCGGTAAATCTTCACCTGCTTGTTGTAAAGGTTTATTTATAGTTGAATCTAATTTTTCATCTTTTAATATATTTTTTTCTATTTCAATACTTGAATTATCTACTAATTTTGGTTTCTCTAACTTAAGTTCTTCTGCTAATTTTTCTAAGTTAAAACTACTTGATATTGGATTATTAGATATATCTATAGGAATATCTGCAGTTTTTGGTTTTTCTACTGCTATATCAGTTGTAGATATATTTTCTTTTGGTTCAAAAGGAACTTCATTTGGAATTTCTACTTCTTCATTTTCTTCCATATAACATTGTAAAATTCTCTCAACAGGAATATTATCTCTTATTGTTAATAATATTGCTTCTTTTATTAAAAACTCTATCTCATGTTTATTTTTTTGAATTTGTAATGGATATAAATCTTTTTCATAGAGATAAATATTTGTATATAATTTTCTTGCTACATTTATGTAAATATTATGAATAAATTTATCAATAGAAGGTATATTAATATCTATCTTTTTTTGTTTTTGTCCAACTCTAATACAGGTTAGAGCTTTTAATTGAATAATATGTACTGTTGTAATTAAATCTTCTAAATATTTACATCCACTATCATTTTCTATTCTTTTTCTCTCTTGCTCAATAATTATTGGATTCCAATTTGGTATACTACTTAGTAAATTTTGAAATGTCATTAAATACTTGTTATCTTCTTCTTCATTCAAGCATATATTTACTGCTTCATTAAATATAGAATCTACACCAACTACTATATGGTGTGTTAAGAGAGAAACTAAACGTGCACACCACTCATTTTTTGATTCAGTTAAACTGGTCAGAGAATAGTCATCCATTACATAAATAAAATATTTTCTAAATACTCAAGCAAACGAAATATTTAAATCCAAATCATTCTATTATATTTCTAAAATAGAATGCAAATCTTCTAATGAACTATTACTAATTAAATTTATAATAAATATTATCATAATCATTTCATTATGTAATTCATTTTTAACTTTTGAGATAACTGTTAATAATTTAAATTTATATTCATCATTCTTAAAAGTTACATTAATATACTCTATTATATCTAAACCAGAAACTCCTTTATTATAGAGTTTTTCACTTATTTGATATATATTTTCTGTATTATCTGTTAAGTTTACTAAAATCTTTTTAATTGTTAATATACTTTTATTAATTTCACTATTTTCTATATTATAATTATGTAAATTAACTGATTTATTATCTATTATTGGTAATGGGATATATAGTTCAGAAAATCTTGATAAAATAGGTTTTAATAATTTAAACTTATCTTCAACAATAATAAAAAATCTTGTTGTATGACTAAATAATTCTATACATCTTCTTAATGCGGATTGAGCATCAATTGTAAGTTTATCTGCATTTGATAATATTACACTTTTAAAAAGATTACCATTTTGTGAATTAATATTTGTTTTTGCAAAAAATTTTAAATCTTCTCTTATAAATTTTATACCTTTTCCTTGTGCACAATTTACAAAAAGTACATAATTTTGTTTTAATTCTCTATTATTATTATAAATTTTATCAATAAATTTATATACTATTGTACGTTTTCCTGATCCATTTGGTCCATGAAATAATATATTTGGTATTTTTCTATTACTAATAAAATAATCTAATCTTTCCTCAATATTTTTATGAATTTCTAAATTAATAGTCATAATGTATTATAAATAATATTTCTTAAACTTTATTAAATATAAAATTATTATTTAATAAAATATGGAAAATATTATTATATATACAAAAACCTATTAAATTTGACAATGGATTACCTAAATTTATTACTTACTTATCACAATATATAAATTATAATTATATTGATAATACAACACAGTTACATAGATGGTGTCATATTAATTCAGAAAAATATAAAACTATATGTGATTGGGAAAAAAAATCAGATAATGCAAATAAGGATAATTCTTTATAAATTAAAAACTCTTTAATGATTGTGTATATGGATTTGATTTAAATGCTTGTAAAATATCGCCACTAATTCTTTGAGTATTAATATTTTGATTATATTGCTGAGGCATATTAATTCTTCCAAATGTTTCAGCTGAAGGAATACTTCTACTAGGATCTTGTGGTACATTTTGTATATTAATAAAATCTTGAGATGTTAATCTATTATTTACTCTATCTTGATCTTGTTTATTAATATTCATATTAATATTTCCACTAAAGACTTGGGTACCACCTGCCATTGGCCAACTTTCATATGTTTTATTAACATTATTATGTTGTTCATTCCAAGCATTAATATCCATTGGTGCATTCATTGTATTACCAATATTTCCTCTAGTTCCACTATCTCCAAAATTTCTCTGTTGTGATTTTGCTATAGTATTTGTTGATTCATATCCTCCACCACCTGCACCATTTATATGTGATACATTTAAATAATTTAATCCAATTTTATCAGCTGTCATCTCTTTATTTGTTGTTTTAAGCTTATCATTAGGATTTGTTAATGGTAAATTTGGTACAGCAGATTGAATATTTCCTAATTGATTTGCATTATATATTACATCTTCTTTACGGCTAGGTCTTAAAACATCCATAACTGGTGCAAACATACCTTTAACAATTGAATTCACTGCACCAAATGCTCCATTATTATCTGATTTACAAGATTCTGTTCTATTATTTTTTAATACAGTAAAACCTGTTCGTCCATAATCATTATCATTACCGTTTCCTTTACCCATTGCTGTTACTGGATTCATATTAGTACATTTTGTTTGTTCAATGCGATGTGGTTCTTCTGTATGTGGTTTTGTATAAACTCCTTGATGTGTAGCATTTGATCCTGAACCATAATATTCAGTTGAACAATTATTAGTTTCTGGCATCATCTGTTTAGGATGTGACATTTGTCCTGTAGAAGATCCTGTAGTAGTAAACCACCGATCTGCTCCTAAAGCAAATGTTGTATCTTGTCCGTGTCTTTCCATTTGTCCAATTGATCCCATATTTTTTACCTCTGATACAGCAGCTCCTTCGTGACCTGCTAAATTATAGGTTACTCTAGGATTAGTTTTACTTCTTAAATCATCTACTGTAGGTGGTAACCAAGATTGTCTATCACTCATACCAGCATTAAAACCTCCTGATCCTTCAGTTGTAAATCCTAAACCTAAGCCAGGAGCTACTTTTTGTTGTTCCCATGGTAAAACATTTGCAATACGGGTTGCGGGCATTTGTCTAGATTGCATAAAGTCTGTTTGTAATGGTGCGCCATGGGCTAATTGAATATTGTCTTGAGGTTTAAAAAGTGGTGCTACTTCAACTTTTCTGATAATTTCACTTCCCGTACCAGCTATAGTATCTAAAATACCATAATTTGTTCTATTTGCACTAGGTTGAGTAACCTTTGACCCAAAAAAAGGAACCATATTATTATGTGTAAAGTTTTTTGCTGTAAAACATTCTCCATTAATACTTTTAAATTCTTGATTAGCTATATTTGAATCTAATAATCTTTTTGATACATTTTCATTAAAAAATTTATCAGTTGTTTGATTTGGATTTAAATATTTTCTTACATAATTTTCGTTCTTTCTATCAATTGGTTGATTTTGTTTTGGAAAATTATTATTTATTACATTAGTATTTGGTAAATTACTTAAATTGCTATTAGGATGTCGTGTCACACCCATATTGGTAAAATTATCTCGTTTTTTATCTTTATCACTAGAATTTGAATATATATATAAACCTCCTAGAGCTAAAATTGGTAGTGCTACTTCAGCCATTATATATAAACTATAATATTTTTTATATATAATTACATATAGCATTTACATACTACATCTACTTCTAAATTCATCTTTTTCTTGTTGTCTTGAATTTATATTATTTGCAAATGTCCTTTCTGTATGTGCTTGATGATTAATTAAAGGATAATCCCAGTTTGTTCTCTCTAAACCTCTTAATTCCCAAGCAGGATTTATTGTTCTAGGTTGATCTGTTATTGCATAGTCTACTATTGGATATACAAAACGTTTATATACTGGATTAAAATAAGGATCTCTTGTATTTGGAACATAATGATCTCTATCTAATTGTCTATCTATTCCTAATAATTTACTATTTATATCTACTACATTTGCTGATAAATTTGCACCAAATTTTTGTAATCTAATCTGAGGATCAACAAAAAAATCTGGATGAACTCCATTTCCAGGAACATTTAACATATAGCCTAATTGATTATTGTAAGCATTTAAATTACATCCTGTCTTTGCATTGTCATCTCTACTAAATGCCATTTATATATAATATTTATTATTTTTTTAATTTAAAATAATAAATTAAGAATAATTTTGACAAATAGGCTACGGTCTTTGATCTAATACTGGAAGAAATACTTCTTGTTTTACTAAATTTGGTCTCTCAAAAAAAGTAACTTGAGGTAAAGTCTCTTTAAATCTAGGTACAGTTGCAGATCTAGGTTCTACTAAATTACAAACTCCTATATTAAACAGAGATGATTCAATATCTACTGCATTAAATGAAAAATTATTTGCTGGCATTCTACCTTGTCTTGTAAATTCAGGAAATGCTGGATTAAATGCCTGACCATTTGGTCCATAATAAAACATTCTACGATCCATTAACTGTGCTCTTGCTTTTTGTTCTAAACAGTAATTTGCTTGGCTATTTCTGTCACTTGTACATCCTCTTTCCCAACAATATCTTGGATCTTTACCTGGTATATTTTCACAAAGCATTAATATATATATTAATTTATATTTAATTTATTAATTAAATTTTTACATATATCTTCATCTAAATTATCATCAATAATTCCACATAAAATTTTATGTATAATATAAAAACTATAATAACTAAAACACATCTGAAATTGTAATTCTCTATTATAATTTGGATATTTATCCATTAACATTATAATCAATGTATTTAGACTATATTTTTTAAAAAGTATTTCTGTCATTTTATCTATTTTATCAAATGCATCATCTATATTAATTTCTGAATTTGAAATATCTGGTATAAATGCTTGCATTAGTTGTGTTTTATATAACATATCTGAATAGTCTAAATCTTCTATTAAATGATAAGTACAAACAAAATCTGTTATATAATCCATTTTATTTAAATATAATATTAGGTTTAAGTTAACATACTATCTATTAACTTATCTAAACTATCATATTCGGGCATCCATTTAAGTTTTTCTCTTGCTTTTTGACTATCACTTAACAAAATATCTACCTCATTTGGTCGAAAATATTTATCACTAATTTTAACTAATATTTTTCTACTCTTTTTATCTATTCCTACTTCATCTAAATCTTTACCACTCCACTCAATATCTATATCTATCTTTTTGAATGCTTTTTCTACAAAACTACGAATTGTATATGTTTCACCCATGCCAATTACATAGTCATCTGGTTTATCATCTTGTAACATTAACCACATTGCCATTACATAATCTTTTGCGTGACCCCAATCTCGTTTTGAATTTATATTACCCAATGTTAACACTTCACTATTTTCAGTAGAATCTTTGACCTTTTTTACATAATTTATAATTTTTTTTGTTACAAAATTTTCACCTCTTCTTGGTGAATTATGAATCCTTCCTTTACCTATACCAGCTTGAAACTTGCCACTTTCTGTTTCTAAATCATAAAACCATCCATTATAATTATCCATATTTATGATTTTTTTTATTTCATTATCTTGTTTAGAATTATGATGATTTAATCCACCTTCATAACCAGTATTTACAACTTTTCTAATTAAACTACGACTAATGTTTATTCTTCTATGAATTTCACGTTGGCTAATATTTGAAGAATGCATTTCTTTTATTAGTTCTGATTTTTCTTTTGTTTTATCTAGTGAATATATAGTATTACTCAATACATTAATACTATAATACAATCTATGTTTATTAAATTTAAATATACTTTCAACATTTATATTATATTTTTGCCCAGTAGTATTTTCTAATAAATAAATTAATCCTTGTGCTAACGTAGCCGAATTTGTTTTAAAATTTTTAAATTTATAAACGCATTTATTAGATTTTAATCCATCAGCTTTATTATATCCTTCTAAAAATTTTTCTTGAATATTTTGTGGAGAATTTAAAATTATAACAGGAACACGCTTTGTTTTATCTTCATTATATATTTCATACTTTTTAAAAAAATCATTAAAACCATTTAAATTTAATTGAAAAATTATTTCATTTGGATTAAATCCACTACGAATTTCAGAAATACGATATGTACATTCTTTATTATTAAATTTTCCAATTTTTTCCCATAAATCTATTACATAATTATGTAATTCTTTTGATTTATTAGTAAATCTAACATTGTTACCAAAAGAACCATCGCCAACTATTAATCCTAAAAACTCTGCTTCATATCTATTTATTTTATTATTATAAAATTCTCTATTTATTTTACATTTATCAATATGTTTATCATAATTTGATTTTCTTGCAAAAATATGATTACAATAACAACATTCAATATTACTTATTACTGGTTTATTAAATTTATATAATGATTTATTGATATTATCATAATCGTTTATTTTGGGAAATTTTACTAATTTTAATTTATCTCCTAATTTTAAATTTTTACATTCTACTTCACTATCATCTTCCATAATTGCCACATGATTTGAAGTTATCATATATGATGCATTTTTAGAAATAATAAATCGTGGATTTTTATTATCTTTTTGATCATGTGGATATCCGGATGCAAATTTTACTTTAGTCCAATCATTATTATCCCAAATAAATAATTCTGTTTCTACTTCACCTTCCTGGTAATGATTTATTTTTTCATCAACTAATATTGAATCATATTTTGTATGATTTTTAACAACCTCGCATATTGGTTTAATATTAATTATATTATTTTGTTTAAAAATAACAGGCATAAAACCAGCTAGTGTCTCATGATTAAATAAAATACCATTACAAGCAAATAGATTATAACTTTCTCTATAATTTTTTACAATATAATGACTATAAACTTTTGCTGATGCATAGGGTGATTGTGGATTAAATGGTGTCATTTCATTTTGTGGTATTTGTAATACTTCTCCAAACATTTCACTAGTTCCCGCTTGATAAAATCTTATTTTCTCTCTATCTTTTATATCTAATTGCCTTATACATTCTAATAATTTTAATACTCCAATGCCATCAACTTGTGCAGTATATTCAGGTATATCAAATGATATATGTACATGACTTTGTGCTCCTAAATTATATATTTCAAAAACACTATAATCTTTATTATTAGTTAGTATAATATTTATTATATTACTTAGTGATAAGCTATCAGTTAAATCTCCATAAATCAAATTTAAACTATCTCGTATATGTGAAAGTCTAGAATAATTAAATATTTCTGAATTACGTCTAACTATACCATATACTTTATATTTTTTTTCATTTAATAATTCTGATAAATATGATCCATCCTGTCCAGTAATCCCTGTTATTAATGCTATTTTTGGCATTTTAATATATAAACTATTATTTCTATTTATATATTAATAAATTTTATTAATTATCTTCACCTCTTGTTAAAAGTCTTGATGGAATACCACCTCTTACCCAATCTTCATTTGCAGCAGTTTCAACATAATTAACTGGATTTGTAACAGTTGCTTCTACTGAAGGAATTAAAGGTGTATATGTAAGATTATAGTTAGTTACTTCTGATGTAGGGTCTAAACTTTTTAATTTTAAATTATAAGCACCACCTCTTAATGTATTTTCTAAAGGGGTATTTGCAGGTCCTTTCCCTAAATATGGTACTGCGTTAAATATTCTCTGTTGTATTAATCCTCTCTCTCTCATATTTGCTCCTTGTCCAAATATTAATACATTATTTGCGTCAATATAATCACTATTAAATCCTCCTTTAGGACTACCTTGTAAAATTATATTTGGTTGATTAAAAGCTAAGTTTAAAGCATTATTAAAAGGACTTAATATTGAAAAATTTTCTAGCATATAGTCTGCTGATGCAATATTTTCTTTATTTCTATTAGTTAAATCACAGGCATCGTTACCTATTCTAGATGTCCCATCAAATAATCTATCAATTACAGTAGAGAAATTCATTCTATAATATTATTCTATATTATATTTTATCTAAGGATTCGTAAAATCATATGCTCCTGCGTGATTACGTTCTAAAGCCAAAGGGTTACCTTCTTTTCCCGAAATCATATTTCCATATAAATACTCTTGAAATGCTCCCTGATCATTTGGTACTTGAGTATTTGGCATAGCATTATATTGTAACATTGAGCGATTAAAAGTTAGTTCATCGCCTAAATCAGCAAATAATTTATCTTTAATTTTTTTATCATCAAATGGTTCTGTTACAAATTCTTTTACCGACTTATTTATTTGACATTCTACTTCTGGCATAAATGCTGGGGCAGCTGGTTTTCGTTTTGGATCATAATATATTTCGGGTAAAGTAACATTCATTAATGGATTTGATTGTGTAGGCTTATGAAATAGATTTTTATTCATATTATACATCTTAGGATCAGTTAATAAAGGATATACTCCTGGTAGCTTATTTGAAAATTTCTCTCTATATTTATTTACACTTCTATTCTGAAAATAATATAATAAATATACTATTCCTAAAGTGGCTGCACCTAATAAAAATATATTTACCTTCAAGGTCAATAAAAAACCTATAATTACTAAAATTATAACTAATCTTGATACTGCATTTACTTTTTCTTCTGCTGTCATATCTTGACTAGGCCATATTTCCATAATTTTATCTTTTCGTAATAATATTCTGGGATCATTTAACCAAACTGGTGTAGTCATTATTATATATATTCTTTATTATTTTATTTAGAATCTAATTTATATCCACACTATTTTCTGTTTTTACTGGGTCAACAACTGTAACAATAGGTCGCTTTTTCTTTTTTTTATTTTTATTTTTTGGTTTATTTTCTATAGGAGTTTTTTCTCCTTGTTCACCTAGCAAATATAACAATTCCTGCATTCCTAGCTCACTCATACCTTTATCTACTAGTGATCCCTCTAATGAGTTTGTATTATATAGATTTGTCCCACTTTTTCGCTTTTCTAATTTGCTTCGCATTCTCTCTTTCATTTTTGCATTCTTTAAATTTTGTTCCATTTTGCGACTCATTGCTCCTACATCCATTTTTGCACCCCCACCCATTCCTGGTACGCCCATTTTTGAAAATAAAGATTCTAAATTTCCCATGCCTGGCATATTTTTCATATTTGCAACAAATTCCGAAGCTTCTTGTAATAATTCTGTCTCTTTTATCTCTCCACTTTTAATTCTTGAATCTAATTTTGTTCCAACATTCTTAACTAAATCCATAAGTTTTGTTGGATTTTTAAACAATTTATTAAATACATCATTCACTGATGATGCATCTTCCATATCTATATCTAATTCGCCAGCAGTCTCTTCTGCAATCTCTTTTGCTAAACACCCTATTTTACCACCCATCATCTTATTTATATGATCGTGTAACTGTTCTGCATTCGGTAAATCCATTGGAACACTTGTTTCATTATTATTATCTTCATCTTCAACTTCTTTTTTCTCTTTAAAAATTGATTCCATTTCATGTAAAGATGCTTCTATTTTTTCTTTAAATTCATCAGTATTTATTGCTTCAAATAGTTTTGCTGTATCACCAAATGATTCTCCTGTATTTACATCTGCTACTACTGTAAATAATATTAACTGTAAATATTTCCAAATTGTCGCTCTAGTTGTATCAGTTATATCAGTTTTCCATAATTCTACAAAATTTATATTTGGAAGTAAAAATAATTCCTCATTATTTATAAAAATATCATTATTTTCATATAAAATATCAAAAAAATATTGGGGAAAACAATTTCTACAGTGCAAATAGATTACTTTTATTAATTCATCTACACCATCTTGATTTTCATCTAGATTTTTTGCTATCTCTCTAATTGGATTTTCTGTGTTTTCTAAAATATCTGAAAAAGTTGTCATTAAATCTTGAGTTAAATCACAAACTACTTTCACAAAATCTTGAGAAATTGTTATCTCACTATTCTCATCAGGCAAATTATCAGATTCACTAATTTCTACCATAATATTAAATATTTAATACATTATATTTAAATATATTAAATACTTATTGTTGTAAATAATAAATTTTACATAATTTTGTTAAATTTTGTAAATATAAAATTGTTTTATCTAAATTATCTTTATCTAATGTTTTTATTGTATTTTTTACTACATTTATTTTTTCTAATACTATTACTGCATTTCCTGTATCTTTTACATCTTCTGTATAATCTTTATTTAAAAAATACTCTAAATTTCCCTCTATAATATTTGTTTCATATTTATCTAAAACATATGTTTTCCAAATAGGTATAACTAATCTTGGATTTGCTTTTCGTAAAGTACTTATTGATGTATAAGCTGTTTTTAATTCTGTATTATCTGGTATTACTTCTATTAATGATTCTAATAATTCATTTAAATGACTATTAAATCCACTAAGAATATCTGATTTATTCATTTTATATAATAAATAAAAAATTCTTTATATTTGTTTTATTGTTTTAAAGATTGTGCTCTTTGTTGTTGTAATTGGTCCATTGATACTTCACCTACTTTATTTGGAACATAATCATCGGGTGGAGTTTCAATACTATCAACTGATTCCCAAGTCACATTATTTCTTAATTGTCGCATTCCTCCTTGTCCTTTTGCTGCTAAATCATCTACTGTTTGATCTAAAAAACTATAGTTATCTGAGGTTACTCCACAACTATTCATATCATTAAATGAAAAAGCAGTAGGTTCTCTATTTATCATTCTTTCTTGAACACCTGTTCTTACTGGTTGCAAATGTTCTAGTATTTGATTTCCAAATACTACTTGATTCCCTCTATTTAATAATAATAAAGCTGGAACTTTATCAACTGTATGTGGTAAAACAATTTCTTGTTGATTCTTTAATCTTATATATATTGATCCATCTGGTTTTTTTACTCTATCATCAATTGACATAAAATGTATATCATTTTTTACTTGAGAGGCCGCTAGTTTTTGAATAATTTGCGAACTATTATTGCAATAGTTACTGTAATATAATATATAACTCATTATTTATAATAGATTAATTATTTTTTTTAACTTATTTTACTAAAAATTGATTTAATAATTTATTATTTATAATATATAATAAAAATGGAACCTTCTGTTATGGATATTAATGAACAAGATAATATGCTTAAATTTACTATTAGTAATACTAATGTTAGTTTTGCTAATGCATTACGGCGCACTATTATATCAGATATCCCAACTGTTGTAATTCGGACATTTCCTTATGAAAAAAATGATGCAATTTTTGAAATTAATACTACTAGATTTAATAATGAAATTTTAAAACAGCGATTATCTTGTATACCTATCTATATTAAAGATTTAGGTATTAATCTCGAAGATTATCTTCTTGAAATTGATGTTAAAAATACATATGATCAAATGATGTATATTACTACAGCTGATTTTAAAATTAAAAATCTGAAAACTGATAAATATTTATCTGATAGCAATCTAAGTGAGATATTTCCACCTAATCCTATATCTAATCAATTTATTGATTTTTGTAGATTAAAACCTGCCTATTCTGAAGATTATCAAGGAGAACATATCAAATTAACTGCTAAATTTACTATTAGTACTGCTAAAGAGAATGGATCTTTTAATGTTGTATCTACTTGTGCTTATACAAATACACCTGATATATATGCAATTGATCAAGCTAAACAAACCAAATTAGAAGAATTACAAACAAAATATACTAGTGATGAAGATATTAAATATCATTTAACCGACTGGCTAAATCTTGATGCTAAACGAATCTATATTCCTGATAGTTTTGATTTTAAAATTAAAACTCTAGGTGTCTTTACAAATACTGAAATTGTTATTAAAGCTGTCAAAATTATTATTGAAAAATTATTTAAAATTAAAGAAATATATTCTGTATCAAATAATTTAATTAATCCAAGTGCAAATACTATTGAATACTGTTTTGATATTACTCTTAATAATGAAGATTTTACTATTGGTAAAGTAATTGAATATTCTCTATATCAACTATATTATATTGGCAATAAGACACTTACATTTTGTGGATTTAGTAAACCACACCCACATTTAGATGAAAGTATTATTCGAATTGCATTTACAACTGATGTTGATAAAACAACTATTGTTTCTTATCTTACTAACAGTATTGATTTTGCAATTGTTTATTTTAATAAACTATTACCACATTTTGGTGTGCTAAGTCAAGATGAAGCAATTGCTATTCAAACATCTATTCCTTCAGCTACTTTATTACCCAGTGTACAACCCAGTGTACAACCTAGTGTACAACCCAGTGTACAACCTAGTGTACAACCCAGTGTACAACCTAGTGTAGATCCTACTAGTAAACTATCATCTCAGTCATCAAAAAAACCAATGACAATTAGTAAACCAAAAACTAAAACTTCTACTAGTAAAGTTGATAAGTAATATTAATTATTATATTTATTAATTAATATTATTTAATTACTATTTGATAACTGCTTACCTAACTCTCTTAATGAATAATTTAATGAATACATTAATAATGATGGATCTAATTTATTAACATATTCTACTACATTTTGCTTACTAATATATTGACCACTTTCACGCATCTCTAAATACTTCTGATGAATATTAAACATATGGGTTCTAAAATTATCAGGATATTCTAATAGTGCATATTCTTTTTTAATATAACAGCTTACATAATTCTTAAATAATGTATCTGTAAAACTATGAATATGATTTCTAAATTCAGAAAATTTTTTACTTGACTCTGGAAAATATCTTAAATATTCTTTTACTTTATTATCACGTCTTAGACTGAGATACTGAAATTGTAACTTACTATAATTGCCTCTTAGATCTTTTATATATTTATATGATGATGCTATAATTTTACTTCTACAACCATCATAACTTTTAATCATTACCCCAATATTATTAAAATTACAATTCATACTCATAAAATTATTATATAAATTATCAAAAGAGTCTATATGAAATCTATATGGAAACCATAATTTATTAAATACATTATCTAAATTTAATGTATCATATTTTTCTCTTGGAATTTCATTTACTATTAAACTCGCGCCTATTTCATAAATAGAAACTAAATATAACGCTATATGTTCTATTGGTATAACAATTCGATTTTCAGGATGCTGCATAACAAATGAATACATATATTTTTTATCAAATTCATTTACATCTAATCCTAAATTTTCACATACCTCATTAAATAAAATATCAAAATTTTTTTGTTCACTAAAATATCTAATTTTTCCACCTACACTAGTTTTTGTTGCAATTTCCCATTTATTTAGATCATTATCATAAAATAAATTTATCATTGTTCCTTCTATAATCTGTTCTCCAAAACACTGAGATTCATTATATAATGTTACAAACTTATTAAAATTAACATATTTTGGTGGTGAAAATACATTTACTTTACCATTACTAAAAATAAGTGATCTACATAACCCTATATTTGGATTAAATTCTAAAAATTGTTTATTATATTTTAAAATATTATAACATTTACCATCATGTAACCACTGCTTATATTGAAAATGATTATTACTTTCAATACTATCTTTTGTTGGATTCTTTATGATATCTTCAATATCATTTCTAATCTTTCTTAAATCATATCTTATTGTTGGTTGCTCTACTGCAGCCATTTAGATTAACTATCTAATTTATCTTTAATTTCATTTCGTTATACATAATAATTTCTACTATAAATATAAGGTAATGGTAGATACACCTACAGAAAAAATTAATATTCAATTAGGAGATATTATTCAAATTATTGCACCTGATAATCCTAATTTAAATTTACAACAATTTTATATAGAGTTTATAAATCAACAAAAATTATTACTTATTAATATTGATAATCAAGAACAGACTGAAATTGATATAATTGATGGAGAACTATCTGATCTATCTATTCAACAAATTGAACTATTAAGCCGTGCAGATTCTTCTAGTTATGCACGTCAACATAATTTAGTACCTGGAGTATGGATAGAAATAACTTTTAAAACTAGTGATAGTCTAATTATTAAAGGTTTAATAACTAGTTTAGAAGAAGATATGATTGAAATTAAGACATATCCAGATAATAATATTATCTATATTGATTTTGCATATCAAGGTATACCTGAAGATTTTTTTATTGATAAAATTACTATAATTAATAATCCAGAAACTGCTTCAGATCCTGTAGTAGAACCTGAACCAGAACCTATTTCTGAAACACCCACCGAAACTTTAGTAGATCAACCAGATGAATATATATCAGAATTGCCAACTACTTCTCTATTACAAGAATCAGGTATTGATTTAGAAGATGCTGCTCCTGAAATAATAGAACAAAAACTTAAAGAGGCTATTTTAGAAGGTAATCAAATTGAGTTAGGAGAAGATTTAGAAGAAATTACTATTTTTGTTGATGTACCCGAAGAAGAAAAGAGATATAGTATGGAACAACAAACAGATGATCTTTTAGATGAATTACTTGGAACTATACCTACTGATAAACGTACAAATAGTAAACTTAATGAAATCCACACAATGATTGAACGATTTGTTCAATTACATAATCACTATTCTATTTTTGATAAAAATAAAAATGCAAATAAACCTGATCAAATTAGTAATAATTATAAACCACTTGCAAAATTACTTTCAGAATTTCAAGAAAATTTACTATGGCTCATTCCTGTTTCAATTAATAGAAAAAAATTATATAATATTGATAAAACTGTTGTAGAAGAATTAGCTTCTACTACTATTAATAACTTAAATTTAAGCACTGTTGTAGTTGAAGAAGATGATCTATTTTCTGAATTCTTAAAAGGACAACAGATTACTGATGATAATAATTATTATAATTACATTAATAAACTTAATGAAATTTATACACCATTTCAAGAAACAGTTGATCCTACAAATAGTATCATCTCTCATCAAGTTTCTAAAACTATATTATCTATTGTTAATAATCTTGATGACAATGAATCTTATGTTGCTGAAATTGGTAAAGACTATGAAATAATAAAACGTAAAAAATTCTTATTTGAAACCTATACTAAAGCACTTGAATACTTGCCTAATCAATCTCAATTAGCTAATCCAGATATTATTACTCTTAATTCTATTATTATACTAACTATACCATTTCTTTTATTCTCTAAAATCAATTTACCCACCACTAATATTTTAGAAAAATCATTACTTGATAAAAATTACTTATATTATTGGAAATATATAAATGATAATACACAAATTGATCAAACTACTACTATAGATACTCTTATTGATACAACACTACCTATTAATGAATTAGAAGATGATATTGATGTTCTTAATCAAATGAAACGTGACTTATTTCAAAATATACAACAATATTCTCTCGATGAAACACTCTATAATGATTCTACTAATCCTGCTACATATCTAAAATTTTTAAATCAAATATTACCAACTAATTCTCAATGTTTTAATATTATTAAAACACTATCTAAAAATGTATTATCAATATATTCGATTATTAAAGAATTAGAACTATTCCATATCTATTTCCCAGATGTTAATTTTAGTTTTTTTGAAAAATTAAATCTCTTTATAACCAACAATATTAGTAATTATAAAACTAGACTTGCAGATAATATTAGATTATATAATACATATTCTGGTAAACAATATACTAAACAAATACCAAGTAAATGGTTTCAAATATTAGACAAAAACAAAGCACTAAGTACTATTGTTATGGAATCATATAGTCTAGAATCTACCTTTACTGATACAGAATTATTTACTAGAATATATAATATTGATAATGGCAAATTATTTGCAATTGCACTTGTTAGAATAAATTTAGACTTACAAACTAATAATCTTCTAGAAGAATTTGTTGATAAATATCAACAATCTATTATCAATAAAAATAGAGAGACCAATAATTGTAAAACTATTACTAAAAAATATAATACAATTGAATCACTTGAATCTGATAATAGTAGAGATATATATATTGATTCAGAATATGATAAAACTGATTATAAATTTATAGATAAACTAACAAGTGAACAAAAATCCTTACCTAGAGAAGAACAACTACCAATATTAATCGAAAAATTAGTTGAAAATAAATCTATTAGTACAGAACAGGCTCAAATAGAAGCCAATAATATTATAAATCGACAAACACTTGTCGAAAATGGTGACTATGCTTTACTAAGTATTAAGCAAGACCCTCAATATTTTGTAAGACAAGATAATAATTGGGTTATTAGTGATCTAGGAACCAATGTAGAAATTAAAGATAACAAATTATTTTGTAATTTACAAAACCAATGTATTTCTGATAATAATAGTTGTAATACTTTAAATAAAGCTGAATCAAATTTAAATGAAAATGTATTGCAACAAATATATACAGAATTTGATAATACATATGATAAACAGGCTGAAAAGATTCGAAAGAATATTGATACAATTTTAGAAAAAAGTATAATTAGAATTAAACTATTAAAACGTTATAAAATTAAAAATTTTTATAAGTATGATACACTAAAGAGAGATATAGCAGACTTATTAAATGAAGAACCTGGGTTAGCACAGGTTTCTCCATATGAAAACTTACGTGATATTATACTTGGACAAGAAGATTTTGTTAAACGTCAACATTTTATACAAAAATTTGTTATATTATTTACTAGACGTGCATTTGATTATGAAGATCAATATTGGCTATATTGTATTAAAACTAATACAAAATTATTACCATTATTTATTAGCACATTAGCAAATCGATTTATTTCTGGAGGTGACTATGTATATGAGTTAGATGTAATTGTTACAAATCAGGGAACCATAAGTGATGATGGGGATTCATTTGTAGACAAATATAGTGGTTATTTTATTAAAAAAATAGAATTTGATACAGAAGAGGGATTTACAGAAGAAGGTTTTAAATTAAAAACTAGAGAAAAAATGGAAAAAGATCTTGGTGATCATGTATTAGAATTGGCGGATGATGAATCTAAATCTACAGAAAAAGTATTAACTAGTGAAGCCAGACTAGTATCTAATATAATTAATGCTATAACTGGTGCAAGTGGAATGGGAATTAATATTAAAGATCACTATAATTTTATTATAGATAATGTACTTTTATTACATAAACAACTTGCACCTACAGAACAACAATATCAAAAAATGACTACTACTGCTGCAAAAGCTAAAAAAACTATTGCTAGCTATGAAGACCAAGTTGGTAGACCATTAATAATTCTTACATTTATTTTTATATCTATTGCTATACAGACGAATATTCCAAGTATTGAAACTAGAAAGACATTTCCTAATTGTATTAAAGCATTTGAAGGATATCCTATATTTGGTGATGATATAGCGGCTATTACATATATTGCTTGTATTGCAAGAAAAATGAAAAATAATGAATATCCTTGGTCATCTATTTATAATCTTAAAGAAGAGAAGATTATATCACAAATAAAAAATTTACTAGATGGGGATAAATTTAAAATTTTAAAAAATCCATCTGTAAAACTTAAAATTGCTGAAAAACGCCAATATAATAAAACAAAACGTAAAGATATTAAATTAGATATATTAGCGATTGATAAATTACAAGGATTTTTCCCACCACTAATACCATTTTCTGTAAAAGCATATCCACTTGCAGAAGGTTTTACTAATCTACTTGCAAGAAATATTAAAAGTGGTAACTATATGCAACAAGACCAAATTAATGTTATTAAAACAAAAATAATTAAATTTGGTTTATCTATTCAAGAAATTATTAAAAAGGTAGTTGAAAAACAATCTCCTTTAATAAATAGCAAAGCCGGAGTAGTATTTTTAGAAAATACTTGTTGCGATTCTCAGTCAACTGATGTTCATAAATATTTTACAGACAACAATTCTACCCTAATACAAAATAATAATATTGTTACTAGTTTATCAGATATGTTATATGACATATATCGTGCATCTAATGCTCCACTACTCTTTGATCCAAGAGATTCTAGATATTATTATCCTGAATTATCAAAAACATTTTCAACAGATACTATTTATCAAGCATTTATTGTATTTTGTAAAAATAAAACACTTAGTTTAAATAGTGATATTCAAGATACTTGTGGGCTTTCTTCTACATTAATTCAACCAACACAATCTATTAATGAACAGATTGAAATATTAAAAAGTGATGGAATTAATTATAGTGAAGAATTATTTCAACAATTATTATCAATTGTCAACTTAAAAAATATTATTAAAATTGATCTTACTCTAACATATCCTAATATGGTTCAGACATTTAATGATACATTAGTTAGTCTAAAAGATAATCCAGATGAAAACGTACATGAATTATTAGTGAATGATTTAATAGACCTACTTGATAGATATTCTTTAAAAGATGAAACCGCAAACTCTTCTAGTAGAAAAATAAAAAATTTCTTAGATGCTGAAAATAGCAAATTATTAGATAAAATTAATATATTTATTAAATCAAATGCTGGTTTATCTAAGAGTAAATTTGCATCATTATCAAACTGTCTAGAAAATATTAATAAATTTTTAGAAATAGGAGATAATATACTTGTTACTTCAGATGATGAAACTACATTTAAAACTATAAACTTTATTAAAAATACAATTAATAATATGGTTAATATTTTTCCAAATATTATTTTAAATAAAATAAATTATCAAGAGAGTAAAATACCAAAACACTGGAATTTATCTAGACGACACGAAGCAGATATTAAAGAAATTATCAATAATTATTATAAAAATTTAAAACCACTATATGATGATTCTGAATTAACTAATATACTTAAAATTATTAAGTCTAAATGCACTAATATTTTAAAACTAGCTAATAATACACCTTTTTTTGCTTCTATAACATTTGATTCGGATACTAGCGTCTCCGTTTTTGATTCAAGACTTGTATTACTACTGTATAAATATTATTTTTATAAAACACTTGAAATTTATATTGATTTAAGTAAATTAACTCAACAATTTGCTAAACCAGAAGAAGTTTTATCAGTTCAAGACCAGACTCCTAAAGAAGCTGATGAAGAAGTTGAACAAAGTCTTGCTAGTGGTACATCAAAACAAGAAGTTCCGGTACCTGAAATTTCTACACAAACATATATAGCACAAGCAACTATTGCTGGAGCTAAAATAGAAAAAATGGAGAGTGTTGCAAAATATATAGCCCAAATTATGGATATTATATGTCAACACAAAAAAAGTATAGATTACAATAAAGATAGTATAATGGATAAAATTTTAATATCAAAAGAGAAAGAGAAAAAGGATATTACAGATTATCTTAAAGGATTAACTGATGAAGAGAGAGAAGTAGAAAATATATTTAAAAATCAAAAACTTGAAAAATGGAGCAAAGGTTTACAAAAAGGATTAACACAATATGTACAAGAAACCTATGATGAAGAACGGGAACAAGCTGAAAAAGAATTAATTCGAGATAAAAAATTAGCTACAAAAACTGGAATAAATGAGATGAATAAAAATATATATGCTGATGAGTTTGATATAGATGAAGAAATAACAGAACAAATTGAACAAGAAGCTTATTCTTTAGATGACTATCCTGGCGAAGATGGCGATGAACCTGAATATGATGATTTTGAACAACAAGATGAATATTAAATTAATTTAACTGATTTATTTTTATTTTTACAATAAAAATAACTCTTATAAATATATAATGTATAAACCATTTATTAAAAAACATATAATTGGAACTACAATATCAATTTTTTTAATTATTTATATATTTTTTATGACAATAAAACCTGCTTTTTTATTTACTAAGGAAGGATCTATTCGTCATTTTGGTTTAGGTAAACGTAATTCTACAATTATTCCTATATGGTTCTTTGTTATTATTTTAGCAATAATGATTTATATGACTATTCTTTGCTATCTTAGATAATTAATGTCCGTGATCACTATATACTCTTGGTTCTATCTGTGTTTTGTCATTTTCTTTAACTAGTTGTTGGTATTCACTATGACGTCTCTCCATCTCTTTAACACTACTGCTACACTGAGCTTGTATTATATAATTATATGAAGTTACAACTGTTAATGTACCAGTTAATGCAAACCAAACAAATTTAGAAACAATAAATTTAAGTCTCACTAAATCTTGAAGTTTAGTATAGTAATCTTTTGCATTACTACTTAATAATCCTCCTTTATCTAAATTATGCCAAAACTCTTCATAACCTATTGTTGCATCTGGGATTTCATTAATTAATAATGATGGATTATCATAGATTTTCCCTAAAGTTTTTGATAACTCACTATTTTGTGTCTGTTCTTTAGATTTTAATACTTCTCCTAATACATTATTTAATCCTCCTATTGTACTTACTACTATATAACCAAAAGTATTAGAAAATGGACTTAACCATCCAGGAAACATTATTAGCATTAAATTTAGTAAACCAAATATAAATATCCATGGAAACATAGTATAAAAAAAAGCTGTTTTAACGTGTGATTCACCACATAATGTTTTAGTTAGATTTATATTTAATCCAAATTGAAAAACTAATAATAATATTAAGTAAACAATCATAGCTATTGAACTATGCTTTTCTTTTGTTTTATATTGAATTATAAAGTAACCTATAGTCAATGCTGCAAAAACTAATAATCCTATATTTGGACTTGGTAATTCAGACATTTATAGATAATAACTATAATTTTTTTTGATTATTTATTTTATTAATGGAATATTCAAAACCACTATTGACAGAATTAACAACAAAATTTTATATAAAAAATTCATTGAAAGAAGTTAGAACTTTTAAAAATAAATACATAAGTATTATCATTAACATCTTACTATTATTATTTTTTGTAGGTACTATTGCATTATTATTATTTTATAAATATAAAGGCAAACCTACTCCAGAAGAAATTAAGATAAAAGAAAATCAAAAAAAACAGTACATATTTGAAAAATTACATAAGATTTCTTATGAAAAACGTAAAGAAAATCAAAATTTAATTACTGATTTACCGATTATTTAGTCATTATTTGTGTAAAAATTTTAGACATTATATAAATAATATATATAATATTTATATAATGTCTAAAAAGCCTAAAACATTAGCTACTGTTACTTTTGATGATGCTATTTCTACATACTATAAATTAAAAGGTCAATATAATAGTAATATTAATAAACAAGTTAAAGAAATATATGATAAAAAACTCTCTATAGATGAAAAAAAAACTAAATTTGCTGAAATTAAACGTAAATGTATTGTTTGTGGTAAACTTGGGGGTACAATTTTTGAAGAAGATAATACAATGCTATTAGCTAAATGTGGTAATCAAGATAATCCTTGTAAATTAGATATTAAATTAGAAAGAGCAAAATATGATAATATATTAAAAGTTATTAATACACAAAATGGTGATATTAATCGATATAAAAATGATATAATAACTACAAAACTAAATTTTTTATTTGGATTTAAAAGTCAAGAGACTACTTTATCTGAATTTGAAAAATTAAAAGGTGATTTAGTAAAAATAATTAAACAATATCAAGATAATACTGGTAAATATATTAAAACTATTTATAATGCTGAAAATAGTTCTAAAATAAATACTTTAGATGATAAATTATATGCTAATATTAAAATTTTTAAAGATAATATAGATAGTTATAAAGAGACTGGAGAGCAATCATTTTTAAAAGATGCTCTAGAATTATATGTAGATACTATAATTGTTATTAATAAAGAAATTAGAGCTTTAAAATATAAAATTCAAGAAGTAATACATAATAAAGATAACGATACTTATAAACTAGTACAAAATTCATATACTTTATCTGATTTACAAATTATTCAACCAGATACTGAGAATAAAGTTATTATATTTTCTATTTAATATTATATTATTATAATATAATGATAACAAACTATATTGATTTTAAAATATTATTTATTAGTTTAGCAATTGGTTTATTTTTTGTCTATATTAATCAGGCAGCATCGACTATTATTTATGTATATCCTACGCCTGATAATATTAAGAATATTCAATATAAAGATCATATAGGAAATTGTTTTGATTTTACTGCTAAAGAAGTTAATTGTCCTGATGATAAAACTAAAATACATACAATTCCTGTACAAGAAGGAAAATAATAATTAATATATAAATATTATATATATGAAAACACCGTCACTCAAATCACTTATTAACAGTAGTAAAGGCAAAATAATATTATCTATTATTTTAGGATTTGGCATTGCAACCTTATTTAGAGAATCTTGTAAAGATAGAAACTGTTTAGTATTTCATGCACCATCTATAAAAAAAATTAAAAATAAGGTATTTTCTTACAATGATCAGTGTTATGTTTATACTGAAAAGCATGGTACTTGTAATCCTGATAAAAAAGTATTGGCTATAAGTAATGAAAATGCGTAAGCTTATTATATATAAAAAATTTTATATATAATAATGTCTGGCACTACACAAATAGATCAATTACCATCTACATCATCTAATCCTTCTGAAAATCCTGTACAAAATAGTTTACCACAACAACCTCCTACTTCTGATGTTAATACTGAAAATATTAAAGTAGAAAATTATGGTCAACAACTCAATACTGAAAGAGAACAAACTGGCTCTCAAATTCCACCAATTGATTATACTAGCCAACTATCTTCTGCATTAAAAGATGCTCAAGCAGCTGGTGCTACTGTTTTACCTTCAAAAGATATACCTCTACAAACTCTATCTATGCAACAAGATTATCAAACCAAGCCTGATTATGTACCTACATCAGATACAAATGATTATATTGGTAATATTTTAAATAAAGAAAAAATTATATTAGAACAAAAACAAAAACAAAATCAAACAGATAATTTAGAATATATTTATCAAAGTCTACAAATACCTATTTTAATTGGTATTATGTATTTTTTATTCCAACTTCCATTTATTAGAAAAAATCTATTAACATTTTTGCCAAATCTATTTAATAAAGACGGGAATCCAAAACTATCTGGATACATATTTAATAGTCTTGTATTTGCATCATTATATACATTATTAGTTAAAGGATTACATTATTTACAAAATTAATCATTAAACCCATTTGTAAAGGGGTCTGATTCTATTTTATTTATTAATTGTTTCTGTCTAATTTTTCCTTTTACCCTACTAAATAATTCTTGTACTAATGGATCATTATTATAATTATTTAAATAGACAACATGTTTTATACCCGATGATAATAATAATTTTGCACAATTTAAACAGGGATAATGTGTTATATATGCTATACAATCATTACACGATACACCTCTTTTTGCGCAATCAGTTATTGCATTTTGTTCAGCGTGTACTGTCCCTACCTCATGTCCATCTCTCATACACGATTGATGAGGACACCCAGCAATAAATCCATTATATCCTTGTGCAACAATTCTATTATCTTTAACTAACATACATCCTACATGGAGTTTTTTACAGGTTGATCTTTTTGCTGTTATTTTGATTAACTCACTAAAATAGGTGTCCCAATTGGGTCGATCCATATATTAAAATATTATTCGTATATTTTTATATTAGTTTAATATATTTAAAATATATGACTAATAATCATTATACATTATTAGATAATTATATTAATTCTATGATTGAAAATATAAATAAAAAAAATTTTCCAAATAAAATAAATTTAGTACTTGATGGTGGAGCTTTTAATGGTGCTTATACTGCAGGATGTCTATATTATATTAAACAATTAGAAACATTAAATATAACAAAAGTAAATTATATATCAGGTTGTAGTATTGGTGCTATTTTAGGTTATATGTATTTAACAGATAATCTAGAATATGCTCCTCTATATTATAAATATTTACTTAATAAAAGTAGATCTGATATTATATTAAATAGTTTACCCTATTTAATTGATAATTTAGTTAAAGATAGTGATTTAAAAAAAGTTAATAATCGACTTTTTATATCATATTATAATGTAGAAACGCTTACCCATACTATAGTATCTAAATATAATACTCGCGAAGAATTAATAGATTGTTTAATTCGTTCTAGTTATATTCCTTTTGCTATAGATGGTAAGTTAAAATATAAAGATAAATATTGTGATGGATTATTACCCCATATATTTAATAAAGGTGATGTAAAAACTATATTTATATCGCTTATAAATATATATAATTTAAAACATTCTGTATATACTAAAAATGATAAAGATATATGGGATAAACTATTTAAAGGACTAGATGATATAAACTTATTTTTTAGTTTTCCTGATAAAAGTGTTTCTATTTATTGTAGTTATATTGATAAATGGAATATTTTTGATTTTATTATATATAGATTTAGGGAGTTAATATCATTAATATTTGTAATTTCTTTAAAATATAATAAAATTATAAATAAATTTCCAAATATTATTGCTAACAATATTTTATATATAAAATTTAAAAATATATTAATATTATTAATAAAAAATATTCTTAGTTATATTATCTTTTAATATATAATATATTATCTTATTTTACTATATATTATATGGCTGGTTGTTGTAACGTAATTGGTGGACGTCGTAGACGTACTAGAAAAGTAAAAAGATCACAAAAAAAAACAATGGGGCGTCGTGGCGGTAAAAATACAGGTACAGTAAAAGGATTCAGTGGTAAATGGAGACGATAGAGACAATAATAATAAGTAAATTATTATTTATACTTATATTTATAATATAAATAATATGAGAATTATTAATACATCACTACCGCTAATTTATGTAAATAACTCAGATATACAATCTATATCTAATGATGATTTATATATTTTAATTGCAATTACTAGTATACTATTTTTATCTTTTACTATAAGATATTGTAGTAAATATATAGAAAATAATTGTAGAGATATAGATACCATAAATAATACAATTAGATTGAGAGAATCAACAATTGATATTGATGATAAAATTAGTAAAAATTTTGATATACACGATTTAGATAATTCAAATTTATCAGATAATGAACAATTACCAACCTATAATGAAGTTGTAAAAAATTATTAATATCTTATAATATATTATATGTTTAGGCATAGAAAAACTAAAAAAAGAATTATGAGAAGAGTACATAATAAAAAATCTCGTAAAAGTTTCAAAGGTGGCGCAGTACCAGATATTATTGCTGTTATGAAATCATTAATTCCAGCAAATCATACTGTTTCTATGAATACAGGATCTGGTTTACCAACAAAAGCATCAACTAATAATCCATTTACTAAAGGTGGAACTAATTTAAATAAGTTATCAAATAAAATGATATATAATACTGAACAATGGAGAGAAAGAGCTCGTGAAAATTTATTAGACAAACGTCTTAGAAATATACGTAATAGTACATTGAATAATGATATTTTACCATTAGAACCACAAGAAAAACCATTTATAGACAGAAAGAATCTAGCACAGCAATCATTATTCGATAAAAGAAAAAGACGAACAGAGAGACGATGGAAAAATGCAGGAAAAAAAGCTAAAAAGTCTCGTAAAAAACATAGTACACAAAAAGGTGGATTAGCCCGCAATGCACTTCATAAAACCTGGGTATGTAGAGGTAATATAGGCTGTGCCAATAATATTAATGTATATTAATATATTATTTTTGGTACTTAAAGAAATTTTTTTTTTTTTCGTTTTTTTAATTCTTAAATAGATTTTTTAAAATTGG
>TARA_B110000027_G_scaffold16142_2_pt1 | contig 35532 bp, 30 predicted proteins | sample TARA_B110000027 | Tara Oceans TARA_B110000027 (sample SAMEA4397101) | marine metagenome | biome: Polar Biome; feature: [SRF] surface water layer (ENVO:00010504); material: water (ENVO:00002006), including particulate matter (ENVO:01000060) such as... | depth 5 m
TATAAAAAAAGAGCTCTCTATAACTTTTTTATAGATAGTTATGATCATTTTGATTAGATTTTTATCTAAATTCCATCAAAGAACCAGAATTAATTTTAGTTTTTCTTTGATAGTTTTCACATTTAGAATTTTTTATTTGTAAAAAACTTCCATTAAACTCTTGCTTCTTATTATAAACAGCAAAACATGTGTTTAAATTTTTTAACTCAATATCCTCAACTATAGTTTTAGAACTGTCTTTTGATGCAATACCTATATTAATATTTTCCATAAATGCCTTGTTAATTATTACTTTACTACCCTCACCAATAGATACACCTTTATCCCCACAATTTTTAATATTTGAGTCAAGAAGGCTGTATTCTCCATATGAAAAATCCACACAATCATTTTTTGCATTGTTAATACTCATATTTCTAAATATTATTTTTGAAAAATCTGCATCTATACCGTCTGCAGCAGATTTAGTTATTGATGCTTTTTTTACTGAACCAGAGGATCTGATAAAATTAACACTATCTTCGCAGCCTAAATTATAAGTTTTAATTTCTAAATTATTGAATTTAGTATCTATAAAACTAAGACAGCCTGATAGATTGTCAAATTTAAGAAAATTTTTAAAAGTTTTGAAGTTTTTATTATTTATAAACTCAATTTTCCAATTATCTATCCTAGAGTTATTTATTATAACTCTTCCAGTAGGATTTTTTTGTTTTAAATAAATTATTTTATTATTTTTCTCAATATTTATTTCAATAGAATCATTATATATTATATTAATATTCTTAATTTTTAATTTGTTATAATTCGATACACCAAAAAAAATTCTCTTAAGTTCTTCATTTTTGTAATCATCTAAATTATTACTTATAAAAAAAGTTTCACTGTACCTATCTTTGTTTACTTTATATTTTTGTCTTAATAGTTTTTTTATTGACTTTTTTTCTAAGTAAACTTTTTCACAATCTTTTAAATTTAATTCACATTCTAAAAATTCATTTTTTATAATCTTATTTTCATTAATTTTATTATAAAAAATTAATCTATCATTAGAGTAATTTTTTTGATCATAATATTTTGTATAATTTTTTGGTAATTTGTAATCTTTTAAATTTAAGCTCGACTTTAAGGCTAAATCTCTGATCGAATTTATTCTAAATATTAAAGTGTCAATTATGTTTTTTAGATATTTATTGGAAACTTTTTTATGACCAGCTTGATTAAGCTTAAGTTTTAATTTATTTTGGTCTAATTGTTTTAATTTATCTATTATATTTGAGTAAGATTCAATTTTGATATATCTATAACAAGATGGTTTTTTTTCGATTATATTATATGAATTTTTTTTATAACCATTTTCACTAAACTTTACATGTCCATCATAATATATAGGTTGATAGTTGTCATTAATTGGATCGTAATACAGCCTTCTATTCCCGCGTGCTATACCACCTACAGCATCCATAGCTTTCATAATTAGATCAAATTCGCCGAAAGTAAGTATTTCTTTCTCAGTAAGAAAATTTGGATTAAGTATCAAATGTGAACATTGTTTAGTTCCCATATCATTTTTGCTACTAAGATAAATATTGTTTGTATTGCTTAATAAATCAAGTGATGTACTGTAATCATTAATCGCTTTATTCCAATCAGGATTCACTAATAAAGCCGGTCTATTAGTTAGATATTTTTCATAATTACTGAAGTTTTCTTCAGCTCTAAAAATTGGCCCTTCAATCAAACTGTTATTTTCTAAAAACTCCTTTACAATTTTTTCTTGGAATATGTACCTATTTGATATTCCATTAACTTTTACATTTATATAAGATGTCCTTGGTGACAAAATATTTAAATATTTCATCAATATTGCTAATAAAATTTCATCATCTCCCATTCTGCTAAGAGGTAAAAATAATATAAACTTAGTAATATTTTCTATATTTCCGTCCTCTAAATTTATATTCATACTACTTATTGGATACCCATTAGAATACTGATAATGATCATATAAATCTCCATGAGGCCTAATTTTTGCTTTGAATTCACATTTTAGGCCAGATTTATAATTTAATTTAACAACAGCTTTCTGCCTTTTCTTTTTATTTTTAACAATTTTTTCATAATTTATATCACTCAAATTTTCATTTATATCCTTAATCGATTCACTCTTTAATCGTGGATGTAGAATTCGAGCTAATTTTTTCTGCCATTTTCTTTTATTTTTAAATACAATTTCAATGTTTTCAATATTAGAAATTTTATTTTCTTTAATGTAAAGACTTTGGCAATCTATATCGGCTACAAGATTGGTGCTATAGAATAAAAAAATAATAACTATTAAGAATAAATTTTTAAAATATTTTTTCAAATGCATTACAATATTTAGAAAATCTAGTTTCTTCAAAAAATATATTTTCATTTATAAAATTTGTATAATCTGTATCATTAGTCTTGGCTTCTAATATAATTTTATCTTCCTGCACAGGGTAGTTTTGAAAATTCTTATTGTATCTTTTATAACAAATAGCAGTATCTAATGTAAGCCTAATATTGTTAAAAATTTTAAAATATTCTCTATTATAACTTATCTCAATTTTTGGAAGACAGTTACCATAATCTTTATCAAAAAAACCATATTTCAAAATTTTATCAGCACTGATTATTTTAGTTATTTTTTTAAATCTTCCCTCAACAGAATTAATTTTACACTCTAAATTAGAGTTATTATAATTACTTATTTTTAATCCATATTTCCTAATTCTAATTTTTTTTCTTGGTAAACTACCCTCCACAGAGTCTTTAAACATCGTTGAATTTTCATTTTCTAAATACAGAGAGTTTATTCTTCTTTTTTTGTAAATATTTTCTGCATTACTTTTATCAAGCCACATATATAACTGTGGTAACTTTACAGGATGAATATTGTATTTTTTTTCAATTCTAAAGCTCATAACTTTATCAATTTTTTTTTGATTTCTTAAATATGATTTTCAAAATATCTAATTTCTATGTTTTTAATTCCATTTAAATTTTTTAATCTATCATTTAAAATATTTAGACTTTCTCGGTCTTTTATTGCAAGTTTATAAAAGTAAGTTTTTTTATCTACATCACTAAAACTTGTCATAATAAGAGAGTTGCTGGATATCAAAAACTCTATTTCATTTTCAGACTCTACTTCAATTATATTAGTTAAATTCTCATCATTAAATGAAAGAGAAAAATTAAATAAACCAAATCTTTTAAAAACTATCTCAAAAATTTTAGCAGCAATCAAAACGCCAACAACAAAAAATAAAAGAAAAAATCCCCATTTAATGTTTACCGCAAAACTAATTCCCATAGTTAATAAGCTAAAATACATGACTAATTCAACAGGGTTTTTTACAGGATTTCTAAATCTTATTATAGATAGGGCACCAATCATACCCAGAGATAAAGCTAAATTGTTTGATATAACATTTGTAATAACATAAGCCACCAAAGGTAGTAGCAAATATGTTATCAGGGTATGATATGTTCTTGCCCATCTTTGCTTTACAATAACTAACGTTATAAATATTAAAAGACCTGAGAGAACACTAAATAAACCGTTTACTAAATTATCCATTAATTGTTTTAATTAACTATCTAATATGATAATTTAACAATATATCAACTTAGAAGTAAATATTTATGAAAATTAAACAACCTTCAAATAAGAATTTTGGGACAGTATTTTTTGCCTTTTTTCTTATTTTATCTTTATACCCATTTTTTTTCACAAGTGGCTTGGTAAATAAAAATTTATTATTGATTAGTATTATTTTTTTAACATTGGGACTGATGAATTCCAAACTTTTGACACCACTGAATAAATTATGGATGAAATTTGGTATGTTATTGAGTAGAATAACATCTCCATTAATTATGTTAATAATCTATATTTTTGTTTTAACACCAACTGGACTTTTGAAAAGATTATTTACAAAAAACTATTTTGATATTAAATATGATAAAGAGCTTAAGAGTTATTGGATAATGAAAGAAAATAATTTAAATAGTATGGATAATCAATTTTAATGTCCTTTTTAATAGAATTTTTGAGTTTTATAAAAGTTAGAAAAAAGTATTGGTTGTTGCCAATTATTATAATACTTCTTCTGTTTGGTGGATTAATTATATTGAGTCAGGGTTCAGCTTTAGCTCCATTCATATATACAATATTTTAAGATTATAAATATTAGTGAAATATATTTTAGGAATTTCCTCATTTTATCACGATAGTGCAGCAGTACTTTTATGTGATGGTGAAATTATAGCAGCTGCTCAAGAAGAAAGATTTACTAGAGTAAAGCATGACGCTAGTTTTCCAACTAATGCAATTAAATATGTTTTATCTGTAAAAAAAATTGAAGTATCGGACATTGATTACATAGTTTTTTATGAAAAACCATTTTTAAAATTTGAAAGATTGCTGGAAACATATTTAGCTTTTGCACCAAAAGGCTTTAAATCTTTCTGCAAAGCAGTGCCACTATGGATAAAAGAAAAATTATTTCAAAAAAAAATAATTTTAGAAAAATTAAATGAAATTGATGAACATTTTAATGATGAAAAAAAAATTAAATTTTCCGAACATCATCTTAGCCATGCTGCTAGTGCTTTTTATCCAAGCCCATTTGAAGAAGCACTTGTATTAACCTTAGATGGAGTAGGAGAGTGGGCCACAACTACACTTGGTATAGGAAAAAAAAATAGTCTTAAAATAATAAAAGAAATACATTTTCCACACTCATTAGGTTTGCTTTACTCTGCTTTTACTTACTATACAGGATTTAAGGTAAATAGTGGTGAGTATAAATTGATGGGATTGGCACCATATGGAATACCGAAGTACAAAGAATTAATTACCAAAAATTTAATTGATATAAAAGATGATGGCTCTTTTAGGTTAAATATGAAGTATTTTAATTATGCAACAGGATTAACAATGGTGAACAATAATTTTTGTAATTTATTTGGTGAAAAAAGAAGAGACCCTGAAAAAGAGGATTTAAAAGAATTTCACATGGATATTGCCGCATCTATTCAAAGCGTTACCGAAGATATTGTTCTAAAAATAGCTGAGTCAATAAAAGAAGAATACAATATTAATAATTTATGCTTGGCTGGGGGTGTTGCTTTAAATTGTGTTGCCAATGGTAAAATTCTAAAAAAAAAAATTTTTAAAAATATCTGGATACAGCCTGCTGCTGGTGATGCAGGTGGAGCACTTGGTGCTGCATTAGGTTTTTGGCACCTAGAATTAAATAAGGAAAGAGTGATAGACGGTAATGATATGAAAGGTTCATATTTAGGACCAAAATATAGCGATGAAGATATAGTAAAATCTTTAAAAATTAATCAAGCAGTATTTCATAAAAAACAATATAAAGAACTTTTAGAAATTACTGCTTCAGAACTTTCAGAGGGTAAAGCTATTGGTTGGTTTCAAGGAAGAATGGAGTTTGGACCAAGAGCACTAGGCTGTAGATCAATCATTGCAGACCCCAGATCAGCAAGCGTACAAAAACAATTAAATTTAAAAGTTAAATTTAGGGAAAGTTTTAGACCATTTGCCCCTGCAATTTTAAAAGAGAAAGTTAAAGATTATTTCGATATAGATTCAGATAGTCCTTATATGCTACTTGTAGCAAATATTAAAAAAGAGTTACAGATTAATATGTCCCCTGATGAAAAAAAACTTTTTGGAATAGAAAAATTAAATATAAAAAGATCAGAAGTTCCAGCAATAACTCATGTTGATTATTCAGCTAGAATACAGACAGTGGATAAAAATACCAATTTAAAATTTTATGATTTGATTGAAAGTTTTTATAAAAAAACAAAGTGTCCGATTTTAGTTAACACTTCATTTAATGTTAGAGGAGAGCCGATTGTTTGTACTGTCGATGATGCGTTTAATTGTTTTATGGGAACTGATTTAGATATATTGGTTTGTGAGGATTTTATATTATATAAAAATGAGCAAAAAAAAGAACTTATTACAGATTATAAAAATAAATATAAATTAGACTAAAGCATGAAAGTTGTTAAAGTTTTATTTTTTAACCTATTCTTTTCCATAGCACTAATTGGATTTATAGTTTTTTTCATAGTTATTTTGTCTGAAAGTACTAGATTTATAAAAAATAGATTCATAACTGAAAAGGTTGATTGCATAAGATCATCATGTCTTCCAAATTATGAAAATGTAAATTGGGCTAAAAAACATTTTGCAGAATATTCAAAAATTAGATTTCATTATGAGACACCCATTGTCTTTAAGGCAGATAAATTTAATGGAGAAACAATTAATATTGAAGGAGAATACAACATAAGAAGAACAGAGTCAGATAAAATATTAAAAGATCAAAGTGATCATGCTTACTTCTTTGGAGGTTCAGTAATTTGGGGTTTTGGCTCAAATGATAAAAATACAATACCCTCACACTTTCAAAATTTATCTGGCATTAAAAGTTATAATTTTGGTGAGAGTGCATGGACTTCAGATCAATCTTTAATGTATTTAATAAGAATTTTAAAAGATGGTTATAAGCCTGAACATGTAATTTTTTATAATGGTGCAAATGATTATGATAAATGTGTAGATACTGGTAATCATTATGGTGTTCTTTTAGAAAATAAATTAAAAATAAGATTTAAAGAATCGTTAAGAACGCATGCAAAAACTACTTTTAAGAACTTTTTTTCAATACCCATTGAATTAATCGAGAGATTTAAAAGAATCAACCCCAATGATGAAGAGGAAGATTTATCCAATTGGTTTAAAAATACGAAATGTAATAATCAAGAACTGCAAAGAAAAATTGCAACTAACCTTGTTAAAAATTGGGAAATTGCTAATGAACTTGTTACAAAATATGGAGGTAAATTTTATGCAATCTTAGAACCACATGCATATTTTTCTAATACAAAGATGGATCACTTACCCTATTCATTAAAATTTAAAAAAGTAAACTTTGAATCAGTTGATAACACATACAAAGGTATTGAAAAAAAAATGAAAAATAAAGAATATTTTTATAATTTTAAAAGTATTTTTAATGAAATTAATGACTATGTATTTATTGATGCAGTGCATACTTCACCAAATGGAAATAAAATCTCTGCACAAAAAATTGTTGAGATAATAACTATTGATTAAATATATTATTTTTTAACTTAAATATTTTTTTTTTAATTATAAATTTAAACCTGAAATAATTTTTTTTAAAATTAAAATTAGATTTAATATTTTTATTTAAGTTGACCTTAAAATATAGATTTAACCATTCCAGATTACTGTAAGAAAGAAACATAAGCTCTTTACTCCTTATATTTGTTGAATTTATTGGTAATTCTAAATTTATTCTTGGATCATATTTGGGCATAATAAAGCCAACTGAATCAAGGTCTGATAGATAGAAATTATTTACCAAAAATTTATTTGCCTCCAATAGTTTTCGCTTATCAAAATCGTGTGCATGGTTGATCTTATATTTAATCTTATTTTTTATAGATTTGAAGTATATGTTTTGCTCGGCAGTATACTTTAGGTCCCAATTTCTACCTAAAATATTATCTTTTTTATTTGGATATTTAGAAAAAAAGTTAACTTGATCTTTTTTAACAATAGGCACGCTCCACAGTTTCTTTAAATCTTTAGTTAAGCCAAAATTATACCAATCTGAATAATTATATAATATTGATGTCACGGATTGATGTAATGTACCAACAGAAGATGTGATAATTCTCTCTTTAAAAAATTTGTATTTATTATCTCGAAAAAAATTATCTTTATTAATTTTAATTATTGTGTTTTTTTTAAAAAAGCAATCAGCTCGAATTTTTAGTGTATATTTTGTATTAATTTTACTTAAGGCTTTTTTGACTGAAACAATTTGTCTATTTATATTTGAACCTGGGGTTGATGAGCCAATGTGATTATCTTTTACAAAGCCAGGATCTTTATTAAAAATAATATTTCTTTTATTGATTTTAAATTGATTTTCCCCCTTCCAAGTCGAGATAAGTATTTTTGCCCCTTTAAAAACTGATCTAAGAATTTTAATATTTTTATTTGAGTTAAAATTTTTATACCTAAAAAAAGGACCTTGAATTAAAATAGTTAAATCTTTCATTTTTGAATTAAAGATATTTAATATAGATATTATACTTTCTAATTTTTATCTTGTCTGTATTTTAAAAATTCTTTAATAATTTTGATTAAATGATTTAAATTTTTTTGATTGTGGCAAGTTGAAATAAAAAAACAACAATTGCTAGATATAAAAACATATCTTGATTGTAAAAATTTTTTAAAATTTATTGATTGTTGGAAATTTTGATCATAGATTTCCCTATTTAATTTGTTTGTTATATCCTTCCTTGTAAAAATAGCTCTAACAATACTTTCATATCTTATTAATTTAAAGTTAATTGCATTTTTTTCACAATATTGATTTATCTCTGTTTCTAAATAAGACGCAAATTTATTAATTTTATTATTAAAAAATTTTTGATTTTTTTTATAATAAACCAACGTATCATTTCCAGTTTTTGTTGACAAAGGATTTCCTGAAAAAGTACCTCCAAAAAAAATATTTTTATTTAATTTTTTAATTTTTTTTGAAATAGTATTATTTGTACAAGTTATACCTAATGGCAAACCTCCACCAAAACATTTTGATAAAGTAACCATATCTGGTTTAAGTCCATACTTCTTGAATATAGATAGTTTTTTAACTCTTAATCCAGTTATAATTTCATCAAAGCAAATGATGATTTTCTTTTTTTTACAATAATCATATAAGAATTTTAAGTATTTTATCATTTTAATATTAGGAATGCTGCATTGTATTGGTTCAACAATAAGCATAGAAATTTTTTTTGAATTATTATCCAGTATTCTTAATGTTTTTTTAAAATCATTACAGGGTAGTACCACTACATTTTTTTTATAAGGTTCTATGCCATTAGATAAGCTTATTGTCTTAGTTTTTTTTTTTATTTGCTTTAAATCATACATAAACTCATTTACAGAGCCATGCCAACTTCCATTTACAATTGCATATTTTTTTTTATTAGTTAGTGCTCTTGCTATTCTAAGAGCTCTAGTTGTTGCTTCTGAGCCTGAATTACTAAAAATAAAATCATTCATTTCAGGAAATGTTTTTTTCAAAGTTTTTTCAAAATTGATTTTATTAATATTATTACTTGAAAAATTAGAACCTTTTGTATGAGAATCTTTTAAAGCTTTTAAATAAACGCTATTGGCGTGACCAAGAATCATAGCTCCACTAGATAATGAAAAATCTAAATATCTTTTTTTATCTGAAAATAAATACTGATCTTTACCTCTTGAAATAATTAGTTCTTTCTGTATCATTTTTTAGATTAAGTTTGTGTCCAAGCATTAGAGTGTTTTTCACCATAAACCATACCATCAGCATTACATTGGTTGCATGGATTTAAACTTCTTTCACCAGCCAATAGTTTTCTTCTATATTTTGAGAGAATAGGGCCATTCCAAATATCAAATATTTCACTTTGCATGATATTTCCCATTGTTTGTCGTCTTTGCCAATCTTGTGGACACAAAAATATATCACCATTCCAATCTATTAACATTTGGTAAGCTGTATAAAAACATTTTGTTTTTGAATAATCTTTTACATCTGGTTGGTTGCCAACACTTACTGTTCCAACTCTATTAGTTAGTTTAACTCCATAATCTATTTTATCGCTATACCATCTATCTCTCAGAATAACAAAATCCTCTGGAATATTTAACTCTTTTATTATTTTTTTGAATTTAACTATCTGTTCAGGACCATCATATAGACTAATTATAACCTTTGTTGCTTTAGACTCGTATAATTTTAAAAGTGATTTTTTATTAATTAGGTCACCATTTGTTATGATCTCAACACCTCCAATTACACCTAGCCTGTCTACTATTTCAAAAAACTCTTTATGAAGCATGGGCTCTCCATAACCACATAAACAAAATGCACCTTCGAAGTTAATTTTTTTTAAATCATTAACTAATTTATCTATTAAGGTCATAGTCATTCTTTGATTGGTATTGGGTGCAATTGAGTCATCAGATTTTGGACAAAATGAGCAAGCTCTATTGCATACATCTATTAAACTTAATTCTATCCAACTTGGAATTGGCACATTATTAAAATATCTTGGATCTTGATCAAGTATAGGTTTTTTTCTATTAATATTTTTTCTTATAGTTTCCTTTGGATCAAGAGGAGGGTTATTGTGTCCTATATTACCCATTTACAGCCTTGTGGTTAATTTTTGAATTTTCTTTTTTTAGTTCATCGTATTCTTTCATTTTTAATTTCATAAAATTAACAATAAGGTTTTTTTTCATAGTAATACCTGATGGCGTTAAAGTATAAAGGTAGCTAATTTTTTTTTCACTTTTTTTAAAATTCATTATTTTGATTAAACCTTTATACTTAAGTTCTCTTAAACAATAATTTAATTTACCTAAGCTAAAACCTAATTCACTTGCTAGTTCTCTCTGTGTAATTTGAGGTTTTTTATCTATCTTTCTTAGAATTTCAAAATGGTCAGGGTTATTGTTTTTCTTTGTAATGTTCATTATTTGAACAATATAACGTTCAATATTTGAACGTAAAGAAAAATATTATATTTTAGAAAGGTATTGTATTACTTGCGTTACACCACTAATTGACTTGTCAAAAACAATATTTTCTCTAATATATTCATCATAATTCTCTGTAGACTTGTCTAACGCAGATATAAAATTTTCTTTTTTTGTTATTTCAAAGTTTTCTAGATCATATTGTTTTATTTTAAGTAACTCAGGATAAATACTTGTTCTATTTTTAATATACCTACCCAGACAATTGCCAGTAAAAGGAATAATTTTCTTTTTTAATGAAATTGCCTGAATAATTGAGCTACTTTCATGAAAAGCCACAACATATGCTTTACTTACATATTTTTCAGTTTCATATTTTATAACTTTAAAACCTTTATCATATTGTTTTAAAGCTTCATTTTCATTAGTGGAGGGATGAAGACAAACAATAACTTCTTTATTATATAATTTTTTTAATAAGTTTAAATTTTTGTTCATATTATCGAAATAAGTTTTTAAATCTTTATCACTAACATTACCCTCTCTCATTATTCTATCTGTATGTCTGATATTGCCATCAACAAAAACTATGTATTTTTCACTCAAATTATATGTATTATAAAAAATATTATCATAATTCTTACTGTTAATTTTTATTAAATTTAGGTAGTAAGAAAAATTGATGAAAGGGAATATTTTTTTAATTTTATTGCTTCTTCCATTTATTATTCCATTTATTACATGGCTACTTGACTCAAAAAAATAATCAATTTTTGGAGATAAATTTATCAAAACCATAATTCTATTAAATATATAAAATAATTTTAAATTTATAAATGTTTTAATTTTTTCAAACAAATTTGTATTTTTATAATTTAAATTATCAGGATTGTATCCAATGTTACTAATTATAAATTTTTTTACATTAAAGCTTGCAAGCAAATAATTAATATAAAAATACTTAAATGATTTGTTTAGACAGTACATATGAATTAAATCTTTTCTTTTAATAATTTCTTTAAACTCTTTAATTGTATTAGGCTGCAGTAATATAAATTTTGCTTCAATCTCTTGAATATCAACAGTGACAGCTGAGCCTATAATTTTACTTATGTCAATTAAGCAAACTTCATTAACTTCTTTTAGAATTTGAAAAATAGTTTTTTTATTAAATTCATAAGTGGTTTTTTCTGATAAATTAATTAAGACTGCTATTTTATATTTCATATTCTGTAATTAAATATATTATTCTTAAATGAGTTATATTTCAGTTTCAATAGTAGTGGTGTCCCTAAATACAAGAATTCAATTTCTACACACAATGAACTCAATTGCCAATCAAAAAAATAAAGATTATGAAGTTATAGTTGTAGATGGAGAAAGTAAAGATGGGACTGTTGATGAAATTTTAAAATTAAAAAATAAGATAAATAAACTTATAATAGAAAAAGATGAAGGTATTTATGATGCCATGAATAAAGGAATCAAACTTGCCTCTGGTAAATGGATAATGTTTTTAAATTCAGGGGACACATTTTTTGATGATTATGTTCTTGAAAATATATTTTCAAAAGGCACTTATGATAAAGATGTTCTTTATGGTGATACAATTATAAAATCAAATAATATAAAATATAGCTCATTATCCAAAAATTTTGATAACCAAACTATAATTATGCCATTTTGCCATCAATCATGTTTTGTAAAAAATGAAATATTAAAAAAAAATTTATTTAATACTAATTACAAACTTTCTTCAGATTTTAATCTCTTCAATAAATTATATTTAAAACAAAACAATTTTCAAAAAATAAATCAATTTGTATCCATTGTTATAAGTGGTGGAGTTGCAGATCAAAAAAGACAGCAAGTATTGAATGAAAATATAATTATAATTAAAAAAAGTAGAACAAAGAAAAATTTATACAGTTTGTACCTTTTAAAATTGACTCAGTATTTAAAAGATGTATTAAAGATTTTTCTACCAAAAAAAATATGGTTGCTTATTTTAAAAGCAAAATATCGTAAAAGGATTACTCAATGATTGTATTAGGTTTAAATGCTTACCATGGAGATGCATCAGCGTGTATTTTTGTAGATAATAAACTGGTTGCCGCAGCTGAGGAGGAGAGGTTTACTAGAATTAAACATTCAGCTGGATTTCCCTCAAACGCAATTAAGTATACTTTGAAATATTCAAATTTGACACTTGCTGACATTGATCATATTGCAATTAATAGAAATCCAAAACAAAAAATAATTCAAAAATTATTATTTGCATCTAAAAATGTTTTTAGATTTGATTTTATAAGAAATAGATTAGCTAATTTAAAAAAAATAAATTCACTCAAAGAAGAATTTGTAAAAAATTTTAACGAAACTCCAAAAGCAAAATTTCATTATATTGATCACCATACATCACACATAGCTAGCTCAGTTTATTTTTCAGGTTTTGAAAATACAAATTTTATATCTGTAGATGGCTTTGGTGATTTTGCTAGTACTGTAACAGGGTTCTACGATGGAAAAAAAATTAATAAATTTAATGAAGTTTTATTTCCTCATTCACTGGGTCTATTCTATACTGCGATTACTCAATATCTGGGTTTTTTAAAATATGGAGATGAATATAAAGTTATGGGATTAGCTCCTTATGGTGAACCAATATATTCTGATAAATTAAAGAAAGTTTTATTAAAAGAAAAAAATGGACTATTTAGTTTAAATTTAGATTACTTTCTACATCATACAGGAAATGTGGAAATGACATGGTTAACTGGTGAGCCTAAAATAGGAAAAGTTTATAGTAAAAATTTAATAGATCTTTTGGGGCCGCCAAGACAAAGCAAGGATAAAGTAGAAAAAATTCATATGGATTTGGCTGCTTCGGCTCAGAAAGTTTATGAGGAATTTTTATTTGATATTGCTAATTCTCTTTATGAAAAAAATCATAATGATTTTTTGTGTTTGTCAGGAGGTTGTGCAATGAACTCAGTAGCAAATGGAAAGCTTTTAAAAAAAACGAAATATAAAAAAGTATATATTCCTTCTGCTCCAGGTGACTCGGGTGGGGCAGTCGGTTCTGCTAGCCATGTAATAAAAGAAAGCAATAAAAATATAAAAAATTTGTTTGAAAGTCCATACTTGGGTCCAAATTTTTCATTAGAGGAAATTTCAAAAGTTTTAAAAGATCATGAAAAACGAATTAAAGAAAATTCTATTATTGTAGATAAGTATGAAAATATAAATGATGCGCTAAAAATAGTTGCTGAAAAAATTTCAAATGGAAGTATTGTTGGTTTTTTTCAAGGAAGAATGGAGTGGGGTCCAAGAGCATTAGGAAATAGGTCTATTTTAGCAGACCCAAGAGATAAAAATATTAGAGAAACACTAAACTTAAAGATTAAAAGAAGAGAAAAATTTAGACCTTTTGCACCGTCAATACTCAAAGAGCATGTAGGTGAATGGTTTGAAATTGATGATGATGTTCCTTTTATGTCTAAGGTTTTTCAAATTAAAAAACCTAAAAGAATTTTAATACCTGCTGTAACTCACGTAGATGGTTCGGGAAGATTACAAACAGTTACTGAGAAATTAAACAAAAATTATTATAAATTGATCCAATTATTTTATGAAAAAACTAAAATTCCCATGTTATTAAATACTTCTTTTAATGAAAATGAACCTATCGTTTGTTACCCAAAAGAAGCATTAGATTGTTTTTTAAGAACCAAGATGGATATTTTAGTTTTGGAGAACTATGTTCTAACTAGACAAGAAGATAGATGATCACATATTTTATAGTTTTAATTTTATTAAATATATTTTTTTTAAGATTCCATAAAAAAATTTCATCCACTTTAAATGTTTATGACAAGCCAGATAATGTAAGAAAACTGCATAAAAAAACTACACCTATTACTGGAGGTGTTTTAATTTTAGGTAATCTATTTTTTTTTTATATTTATGATTTATCTAACTTTTTTAATGAATTTAAATATGAAAATTATTTTAAAGATATTTCAGATTTAATTATATTTTTAATATCAGGTTTTTTTATATTTTTAATTGGTTTTTGTGATGACAAATATAGTGTTACCCCTGCAAAAAGATCATTATTGATTATACTAGTTTTAATACCAAGCATAATTTATAGTGATCAATTAATTATTAATGAAATAAAACTATCTTTTATTGATAAATTTTTTACTTTAAATGTTGGCTCTTTCTTTTGGACAATCTTATGTTTCTTACTTTTTATAAACGCATTTAATATGTTTGATGGAATAAACCTTCAGTCAACCCTGTATTCTATATTTTTGAGCTCAATATTTATTGTGTTTAATTATTACAATATATTTTTTTTAACATTGATCATATCTCTTTTGATATTTTTAAGTTTAAATATTAAAAGTAAATCATTCCTTGGAGATGGTGGTAGCTATTTACTATCATTTATTTTTGGATATTTTTATATAAAATTCTATAACCAATCTAGCTTTCTGCATGCAGATCAAATTGTATTAATAATGCTAATCCCAGGTCTTGATTTAATGAGGTTATTTATAATAAGAATATTTAAAAAAAAAAATCCATTTTCAGCGGACAGAAATCATTTACACCATTTATTATTAAAAAAATTTAATTTTTACGTTTTAACTTTAATTGTTCATTCACTTATAATAGTTCCAACAATAATTAGTTTTTTATTTGGATATACTGCTGTGGCAATCTCTTCTGTAATTATCATTTATTCAATAATTATATATAAAAGATACTAATTATTTTTTTTTTAAAATAACAATGTGGTACTGAAAATTTTTTATAAAGAAATTTTTAAAGTTTCCCTCTAAATAATAGAGTAATTTAAAAAGTATTTTACCCACAAAGTTGTTAGGAAATATTAGTCTTTGGTGTGATGAAGCAAAAGATCTCCAAGGCACTATTTTTATATCTGCTAATTTATCAAACTGTTTCCACCAATCTAAAGAATGACAAAAAAAATATATATGTTGTTTTTTTTTTGAGCTTATAATCTTTTTCTTAATTCTTGAAATAAATGTATTGGGATTACTATATACTATAATTATAGGTGACCCTTTTTTTGATATATTAATCAGTTTAAGTATAGCATCTTTTTGTTTATTTTTCTTTATATGGTAAATTGTATGAATACTTAAAATACAATCAAAAAAATTTTTTTTAAAATTGATTTTAAAAAAATCATTACAATAATATTTGCCCCCCTTTTTTAATTTTTTCTTTGCAACTCTGATAGCGTCTTGTGAAAAATCAACACAGTGTCTGAATTTAAAATTTTTAGAATATTCAAGGTATTCTTTGTATTGAATTGGACCAGATGCAAAATCAAGTATATGAGAACCCTTCTTGGGGATATATTTCAATAACCTTCTTCTACATTTTGAAACATATAATTTGGAGCCTTCTCTTAAATCTTCAAATAATTCAGCATCTTTAAAAATTTTATTTTTCTCTTTCCAGCCAAAATTATTATAAAATTTAAATATATCCATGGTATAAATCAGTATTAATATAAATTACTAGTTATCTTTATGAAGGTTTTACACATAACAAATGAATTTACAAAAAAAAATTTTAGTATTTCTTCATTAATTATTTATTTATCGAATTTCCTATATAAGAATTATAAACATAATTATTCTATTCTAACTGCATCGCTAGAAAAAGACCTATTTGAAAAAAAAAATATTGAAATATTAAAGATCAATAGTTGGTTTCAATATTTTTTTAGTAAGAGCATTCTGAGTAAAAAATTTAAAGAATTTGATCATATACATATTCATGGTTTGTGGGCACCTATTCAATATATGTCCTTATTAGTTTGTAGTCAGAGTAAAATGAAATGCGTAGTTCACCCTCATGGAATGCTCTTAGATGAGGCTGTAAAAAGTGCAGGATGGATTAAGTATATCTTTAAACAAATTGGATTATTGTTTTTGAAAAGTATTATTGGAAACCATATAAGATTTGTATCAATTACTAGTCAAGAAACTGCTGCAATAAAAAAATATTTCCCAAATTCAAATATTACCGAAATATCAAACCCTATACCTTTTTCATTTAAGGAAATTGATCATACTGTTAAAAAAAAAAAAGATAGTTTATTTTGGAAGAATACATCCACACAAAAATTTACATTTAGTAATTGAGTCTTTTATAGAAGCAAATCTTTCAAATGAATGGAAACTTGAACTCTACGGCATAAGAGATGACGAAAAATATTTTAGAGAATTAAAAAAATCTATTAAAGATTATCCTCAAATTCAAATAAAGAGTCCAATTTTTGGAGAAGAAAAACAAAAAACAATGAAAGAGGCTTGGCTTAATATTTTAATTTCAAAGTCTGAAGTTTTAAGTTTATCTATACTCGAGTCTTGTTTGTATGGCTTACCAAGTTTAGTTAATAAAGAAATTGAAATTAATGATTTTGGAGATTCAATAATATTTACTAATCTTTCAACAAAACAAATTTCTGAAAAAATTACTGAAATTTCTAGTTGGACTATGGATGAAAGAGAAGCAAAAGAAAAATTAGTTATATCAAGTGTTATAGAAAAAACATCAATCAAAACTATTTCATTAAAATATGAAAATATGTATCAAGATATTGCACTAGATCCAGATAGTATAGATTATGAAGAGATAGAAAAAACAACTGTATTAGATAGTGAACAAATACAACTTCCTTTTATTTCAGTATTGAAAAAAAATCTAAATTTTTTATTAATTTCTAGCGCATACACATTTAATTTAATGTTTGCATCTCTCCTAGTTGTATCTTTAGTAATACTTGGTCAATACTCTATTGCGGGTGAACTTGGTCTTGTGATTAGCTTTTGGATAACTATTACACAAATTTTTTCCAGTAATATGAGAAGTATAGTAGTTTCAGAACAAAAAACTAACTATGCTATATATTCTCTAATTTACAGATTTTTTTTCTCAATATGCTCTCTAATAATTTTTTATTTTGTTACTACAAGATATTTAACATTTGAAAACCAAAGTTTAATTTTTCTATCATCAGCACTAATTATGTCTCAGTGGGTAAATGAAATGAAATTAGTTCAATTTGAAGTCAACAAAACTTATAAAAAATTCAATATATTTCTTTATATAAATGTCTTTACAATTTTTTGTACAGCAATCATCTTGATTATAAATAAACTCTTATTTTTAGAGTATTTATTAGGAGGATACAGTTTGGCAATAGTTTTATATTTGCTTAAAGATTTTGTATTTTATTTTCTTGGAAATACAAAAGCGGCACTAAAAACTATCATTAAAATAAATATTCAAACTATAGCTTTTGCATCATCTTTCTCTATAATTATTAGTAGTTTTGCATGGAGAATAATGATTTATTATATTTTTGAAAAAAGTCTTGCAGGAATTTTCTTTGCCTGTTTTTCAATTGGATCTTTTCCTGGCACGCTATTTAATTCAGTTATAGGACCCGCTTTCATTAAACAAAAAATAGAAATCTCAAATACATTAAAAAAGATAACAGCAATAATGTTTTTATTTATAATGGGTGCAACTTCTGTATCAGTTTATATGTTATTGCTAAAAAAAAACATAACCTACATAGGTTTTGAATTTGTATCTTTTACAATTTCAATTTCATTAATAGGATCATATTTTATGAGTTATGCAATGTATTTAAGACATAAGAAAATTCAAACCTCAGAGGAAGAAAGAATGTATATCTTTAAAAGGGACATTTTGTATGGACTATCTATTACCTTCTTAATTCCAATATTATATTATTCAGGTGGAACAGTAGCTGTTTCATTCTCATTTTTCTTAGCATCAATAATGGCAATGATCTCATATTCATTAAATTTTACAAAAAATAATAAACTTAAATACTAATTTAAATTGTCACATTTACTCAAAAATGACCTCAAGAAATATTTTGTTATTTTTAAAATAATTGTTTTTATTTCAATATTGTACATTTTTTATAATGGCTTGATTAATTACAATGGTAATAAGATTATCTATTTGGTTTTTTCATTAATTGGAAATTTTTTAATTTTTTTCTCTTTTAGAAAAAATGCACTATTTTTTGAAACATTCTTTGGATTATTACTATGGTTAGGCTTTTGGTTTAAATTTACATTAACTATATCTTTTACAGACGGTGTATTTAGAGAAGGAGTAGGAACTTTTAATTATTCTATTCATTCTTTTAATGAAACGCTATTAGTTTCAACAATTGGTTTATTAGGTTTTATATCAGGAGGCTATTTTAGAGAGTTTTTTTTATTTAGATATCCAGAAAAATTAAGCTTTAATTTTAAAAATAATAATTTTTTTATAAATAATAAAAATATAATTTGGATAATATTTATAATTTTTTTTACATACATAGCTGCTTCTAATTTTTATCTAAAGATTTATCAAAAAGGTCTTCTACCTGTTGAAGATTTTAATTTTATTTTTAGTGGTACTTACAAGTGGTTATTACTATTTGGAATGACTTCCATATCAAGTATTATTATTTTTTTTGAAATAAATATATTAAAAAAATATTTATTTATTTCATCATTAATTATTTTTTTGGAAATTTTTTTTAGTGCATTTTCAATGTTAAGTAGGGGAATGATATTTAACTCATTTGCAATTCTTTTTGGTATTTATAAATTTACAAAAAAGATAAATAATTATCAAAAAATAAGCGAATATTTTAAATCTATAATTATAATTTCTGTATTATTTTATATTTCTGTAGCTTCTGTGAATTATATTAGGTCAAATTATTTTTATGTGGGGAAGTCATCTAATTTTGTAAAAGAAATGATGGAAAAATCATTCACAAAAGAAAAACAAGAAATTAAAAAAACTGAAAAATACAATACTTTAACCAAACACCATTTTGAATTTACATATTTGTTAATTAATCGTTGGGTAGGGATTGATGGTGTTATGTCTGTAATTTCTAAAAAAGAATTATTAAATGTTGATTTGTTAAAAGAGTCTTTTAGTGAAAGGGCAAATTCTGAAACACCTACTTTTTATGAGATGAAATTTGGACTAGAGGATCTTGAAAACTATACTTATGTCAGGAAAAAACAACAATACTCAAATGTGAAAGGGAACACCCTGCCAGGTTTAATAGCTGTTAGTTATTATGCTGGCTCATACTATTTACTTTTTTTTATTATTTTTTTAATAACTATTCTCGCATCAATTATAGAGTATTTTGCTTTCAGATTTTCAAATAGAAATTTGATTTTTTCAGCATTAATTGGTCAAATTATAGCATTTAGATTTATTCATTTTGGATATTTACCATATCAATCATATTTATTATTCGGCACAATATTGGTTAATATTTTATTTATTTATTTATTTTACTTTCTATTTAAAAACTCTAAGCAATTAAATTAATCATAATATGTTAGGTAATTTTTTATATAATTTTTTTAATAATTTTGTTTCTCTTTATCCTTTTTTTGGTGTCTTGTTTTCAATAATTCTAATACTTGGCTTTTATGAATTTGGAGGTCTATTTTTTAAATTCAAAATTATTGACTCAATTTTTTCAAAAATATCAAATATAAATTATTTAAAAATTATTTTTGGAGTAAATGTTTTTCTATTATTTGCATTTCCAATATTACTTTATGATATTTTTTCCAAAGCATTAATTCAATCATTATCAATTATTATTTTTGTACTTGGCTTAAAAGGAATTTACTCAAATTTTGATTTTTTAAAGAAAAATATAACTTTCTATAAAAATTTTATTTTCTATAAAAATGTCAAGTTTGATTTTAATAAAGCTTGCTTATTACTATTATTAATTGGCTATTTTTTATTAAGTTTAGCACCAGTTACACAAAGCGATGCACTTGGTTATCATATGTTTGTTGGAAAAAATATTATTACGACTGGTACTTTTTCATACACATTAACTCACTTACACTCTTTTTTATCAGGTTCTGGGGAAATATTAATTGGTATAGGTTTATTTTTTGGTGCTGAACAATTTGGATCTTTAGTGCAACTTTCTGGCCTATTAAGCTTAATTGGCATTTTAAAAAAAATAGGAAAAAATAATTATTTTATATTATTATTAGCAATCTCTTCACCAACGTTAATTTTTTTATGTTCATCACCAAAACCCCAATTATTTTTTGCCTGTAGTAATGCTGTGATTTTAAGTTTATTTTTATTTAGTTTAGATGATAAAAAATTTAATCATAATGAATTATTTTTTAAATATTTAATATCAATCTTATTTTTAATATCTGCTGTAAATGGAAAGTTTTCTTTTTTATTAAGCTCAATTTTAATTGGTTCTATAATTTTGATAGATGCATTTAAAAAAGGCAAAATATTAGTCTTATTAAAAATAGTATTATTAGGATCTGTAGTTTTTTATATTCCAGTATTGTATTGGAAATACTTAGAGTTTGGTGGAAATTTTATACAATATTTATTTTCTCCTTTACCACTACATCTTCCAGGTTTAGAGAACTTTAATACTTATTTAACAAATTTTAAGCGACATGAAAATTATTTTTTATTTTTTATACCTAAGTCATTAGGTGAAATAACTTATGCATTGGGATTTACATCTATATATATTCTTTTGATTTTCAAAAAAAATATCAAAGAGCTAAAATATTTTTTATACTTAATAGTTCTATTTACTTTTATTGTTTATTTAAAAGGTCAATTCACAGCAAGGTTCTTTATTGAGCCATATTTTTGGTTAATTATTTTATTATCAAAATATCAAATTTTTAAAAATCATAAGCTTATAAATTATGTTTCCTACATCCAAATTTTTGGTGTAACAGTAATAATTTGGTTTAGTGTATTCACATTAAGCACGGGCTCATTATCAAGTAAAAATAAGGATAAGGTAATGTACCATACCGCAAACGGTTATTCCTTATTCAGGTGGGCTAATAGTAAATTAGATGAGAATGATAAGGTAATATCAATTCATAGATCTATTTCTTTTGCAAAATTTCAAGTTGTACCTGGTGACTTTATATCTTGGTCATCATTTCGAGAAAAGAAAAATCAAATTGAAATGAAAAAAATAATGATGAAGGAAAAACCAAAATATATATTGTATGCAAGTGACAAAAGTAGATTTAAAAACTGTCTTGGTAGGGTAGTGTATAAAGGTAAAAAAATAGATAATCATGCTGCAAGAAATCCTTTTAATGCAGCACCAAATCAAAGAAGAGATGTATATATACAAATTTTTAATTATAAAGAATTCCCTGAGTGCTTAAACAAGAAAACAATAGATTAAAATTCAACTATATACTGCTTTTTCTTCATTTAAATTTTTAGGATTTTTGAAAATTTTAATTACTAATTCTTAAAAAGTAGATTATAAAAAATCAATTATTAATTATCTAATTATTGTTATGATTATAAAAAATTGTAGAAACTGTGGCAATACCAATTTAGCCTTCTTGTTTACTCTTGGAAATTTAGCCTTTACTGGAAAATTTCCTACAAAAGCACAAAAAATACCTAAAGCAAAATTAACACTAGTAATGTGCAAAAGCTGTAAGCTTGTTCAGTTAGATAGAAACTTTAATAGAGATTATCTATATGGAAAAGATTATGGTTATAGAACTGGCATTAATAGAACCATGACAAAACATGTGCAGTCTGTTGCAAAAATGGCAAGTAAAAGAATTAAATTAAGGTCAGGTGATGCTGTACTTGATATCGCTAGTAATGACGCAACCTTACTCAAATCATATAACAATAAATCTATCATTACAGTCGGAGTAGACCCGCTCATTAATAAATATAGAAAATATTATTCAAAAATTAATTATAAATTTTCTAATTTTTTTTCATCTAAAATTCTTTCAAAAACTCTTAAAGATAAAAAATTTAAAATTATTACTGCACTTTCAATGTTTTATGATTTGCCAAAACCAAATCTATTTTTGAAAGATATAAAAAAAATTCTTCATAAAGATGGAATTTTTATTTTAGAACATGCTGATCTTTACTCAATTTATAAAAACAGCGTTTTTGACACAATATGTCATGAACATTTAGAGTATTACTCTTCTACAGTAATATTTAATATGATTAAAAAACATAATTTAGAAGTTTTTAATCATAAGTTTAATGACATTAATGGTGGAAGTTCCCAATATTTTATTTGTCATAAGAATTCAAAATTTAAGGTAAATAAAAAAAGAATACAAAAAATAATAAATCTAGAAAAAAAATTAAAATTAACAGATGTTTCAGCATATAAAAAATTTTATAAAAAAATTCTAGTTATTAAAGATAAATTAAATTTTAAAATTCAAGAAATAAATAAAAAAAATCAAATCATACATGGATATGGTGCATCAACAAAAGGAAATGTATTACTTCAATATTTTAATATAAATAATAAAGACTTGCCATACATAGCAGAACGAAATCCAAAAAAATTTGATAAGTTTACACCTGGAACAAAAATTAGGATTGTGTCTGAAGAAATTTCAAGAAAAAAAGCTCCAAATTATTATCTTGTTTTACCTTGGCATTTTAAAAAAGAAATCTTAAAAAGAGAAAAAAAAATAAGAAGTAAAGGGTGCAAGTTTATTTTTCCATTACCTAAAATATCAGTGGTATGAAAAAAACATTAATTATTATACCAACTTATAATGAGTTTGATAATATCCTACCATTAATTGATAGCATAAAAAAATTACAACCAAATTGTGATATCCTCATTATAGATGATAATTCAGAAGATGGCACTGGTAATCTTATTGAAAAGATTAAAAGTGATAAAATTTTTTTAATTTCAAGACCCCAAAAAATGGGTATTGGATCTGCCCACAAAGATGGAATTAGTTTTGCTTATGACAAAAATTATGAGGCAGTGATAACAATGGATGCTGATGGAACTCATGATCCAAGATATATAGAAGAGATAAAAAAATATTATAATGATTATGATTTAGTTAATACTAATAGATTTTTAGACCCAAGGTCATTAGATGATTGGCCTTTTTCAAGAATTATATTTACTAAAATTAGGTTTTTTTTAAATTTAATACTATTAAATGTATCTTATGACTCATCAGGAGCATTTCGTTGTTATAATTTAAAAAAAATTAACCCAGCTCATATATTTATGTCAAAGAGTAATTCTTATTCTTTTTTTTGGGAAAGCATGTTTATTTTGAAGGAAAAAAAATATAGCATTTTTGAAATTCCAATTCTTTTACCATATAGAAAAAATGGAGACTCTAAAATAACAATTTTTGATATAATAAATTCTTTTATTTTAATTTGGGTATTTTTTTTGAAAAGGATAATTAGACTTTATAAGTAGATCTGGTATCAGAATATTTAATTTGATTATATTTAAGTGTTAATTTATACAAAAAAAATATATTAATTAATCTATGAAAAAAAAAGCATTAATCTTTGGTGTTACTGGTCAAGATGGATCTTATTTAGCTGAATTTTTAATTAATAAAAACTATGAAGTGCATGGAGTTAAGAGAAGATCTTCCTCATTTAATACACAGCGAATTGATCATGTTTTTGAAAATGAAAAACTTAATAAAAAAAATTTTCATTTACATTATGGTGACATTACCGATGCTTTGATGGTACAGGGAATTATTAATAAAGTTAAACCAAATGAAATTTATAATTTAGCTGCACAGTCACATGTTGCTGTTTCTTTTAATATTCCTGATTATACAGCAAATGTAGATGCAATTGGATGTTTGAGAATACTAGAATCAATAAAAACCTTAGGGTTAGAAAAAAAAACTAAATTTTATCAAGCAGGTACTTCGGAAATGTTTGGAAAAGTTGCAGAAATACCTCAAACTGAAAAAACTATTTTTTATCCAAGAAGCCCATATGCTGTTTCAAAAGTTTTTTCACACTATATGACAATAAATTATAGGGAAGCATATGGTATTTTTGCATGTAATGGAATTTTATTTAATCATGAAAGTCCTAGAAGAGGAGAAACATTTGTTACAAGAAAAATCACAATTGGTTTAAGTAAAATAAAATTAGGACTTCAAAAAAAACTATTATTAGGTAATTTAGACTCCAAAAGAGACTGGGGTCATGCAAAAGATTTCATCGAAGCTCAGTGGTTAATACTTCAACAAAAAAAACCAGATGATTATGTTATAGCAACTGGAGAAACACATAGTGTTAAAGAATTTATTAATTTAGCAGCAAAAAATTTAGATATGAAGCTAAAATGGAGAGGTAGTGGAATAAAATCAAAGGCTTATGATCAAAATGGAAACTGTATTATAGAATGTGATAAAAGATATTTTAGACCAACAGAAGTAGACCTATTATTGGGTAGCGCAAAGAAAGCCAATAAAAATTTTGGATGGAAACCTAAAGTAAAATTTGAGGCTCTGGTCAGTGAAATGGTTAAGTCAGATTTTGAAAATTTAAACAAAAATGCTCAAAAAATCAGATAAAATTTTCATAGCTGGTCATAATGGGTTAGTTGGCTCGGCTGTATTAAGAAAGTTAAAGGATTATAATTACAATAATATTTTAACAGTAGAGAAGAGTAAATTAAATTTACTTGATCAGCCAGCGGTATTTAAATTTTTAAAAAAGAAAAAACCTAAAGCAGTAGTGATTTGTGCGGCAGTAGTCGGTGGTATTAAAGCAAACAATGATTTTAAAGCTAAATTTATTTATGAAAATTTAACAATGCAAAATAATTTAATTCATGGATCATATTTAAGTAAAGTTAAAAATCTTATATTTTTAGGTTCTAGTTGTGTATATCCTAGAAATTGTAAACAACCAATAAAAGAGGAATATCTACTTTCAGGAATTCTTGAAAAGACAAACGAACCTTATGCAATTGCAAAAATTGCTGGTGTAAAACTATGTGAAGCATATAATTACCAATTTAAAACTAATTATAAATGTTTGATGCCAACAAACACATATGGTCCAGGTGATAATTATAACTTAAATACATCACATTTCCTTCCAGCAATTATCAGAAAAATTCATGAAGCAAAATTAAAAGGTAAAAAAAAGATTACGCTATGGGGAACGGGAAGAGCAAAGAGAGAATTAATTTATGTAAATGATTTGGCAAATGCAATTATTTACTTTTTAGGTAAGAAAACAAAACATTACTTAATAAATATAGGAACAGGAAAGGAAATGTCCATTAAACAACATGCGTTAAAAGTTTCAAAGATAATAAAATCTAATATCAAAATAGAATTTGATAAAAAAGGGCTGGATGGCACTCCTAGAAAAATATTAGATGTTAGTCTAGCAAAAAAATATGGATGGAAATCATCCTACACATATGAAGAGGGAATAGTTGAAACATATAGTAATTTCAAAAAATTTTATTAATGTAGTCATAATAGCAATTTCTTTATTAGGGCTATATTTTTGTTTTACGGGTGGTTATGGATCTGACGAAGATACATTACCTATGATGTATGTATTTGAACAGAGATTAGGAACTGGAAACTTTGCTACTTCAAGATTTACTAGCTTCCCAGTAGCAGAGATGGGAATAGGTTTTCTTGCCTATTTTTTTGGAAGTTGGGCAGCAAATTTATTCACTTTTACTTTTTTAATTCTTGGATTATATTTTTTTTATCTCTCATTAGAAATTAAAAAAGAAATTAAGAATATAAATATATTTTTTCTACTTACTTTAACAAGTCCGATATTATTTTTTGATAACCTTGAACCAGTTGATTACTCTTGGTCTTTTTTCTTTTTTTCATTAGGGCTATATTTTTTTAGTAGAAAAAAAAATGAATTAGCAATTTTATTTTTTGCTTTTTCAGTAGGCGTAAGAATTAATTATATTTTGTTTGTTTTGATTGCAATTTTTTACTTTGATACGACATACACAATCAAAAAAAAGTTAGAAATTTTTATAATAACTTTTATATTTTCAGGAATGTTTTATGTTCCTATTTGGTATGAAAATGCCCTTACATTAAATTGGTTAACGGCTGCAAGACCCACTGATCAAGGGCTTATAGGAATTTTAGCAAGATTTTTTTATAAATCATATTTTGCAATTGGTACAATAAGTTTTTTTATAATATTTTGGCACTTCATAAAAAGAATTAAAGAAATTAAAAAAATTAATAATATAAATTTTTTAGCTTTGTTAATATTTGCAAATCTATTAATTTTTTTATGGATACCAGCTGAATTTTCATACATACAATTATTCTTAGTTGTAATGTTTTTTATAGTCCTTAAATCTAAAAATTTTACTTTTATCTATTTGATAGTTTTTTTAAATTTATTATCCTGGATATTCGTTATAAATCCAATTGAAGTTAAACATATAGATAGCAGCATGTGTGGAGAAAAAAATGCAAAAAGTGCTAATATAAATATTCAAATTGAAGAAGGTTTTTTTATGAGGTATGTGAATTCAAGGCAAATGATTAAGTGTAGAATAGATAATAATAGTGAACGAGGACGTAGAATTTTAAAAGGTAAGTCTACACGAATTAAAAACTGATATTAAATGTTAATATCTACATTTATCAACTTATTAATCTTGCTGGCTATTACTGGTTATTCCTATCTTTTTAAAAAAATTATTTTTAAAGAAAAAATAATAATAGAAAATATTGATTTATTGTATGGAATTTTCTTTTTGTCACTTATTGCTATTTTAGGTAATTTTATAATAGCTACTAAATATATTTCATTACTAATTTTTATAAGTGGAATTATTATTTCTATTTTCCAATTTATAAAAAAAAGAATCAAAATAAATCTTCTTATTCATATATTTATATTATTTATATTGACTTTTATAAGTTACAGAAATGGCAACAATGTAGATTCTCCAATGTATCATATGCAGATAATTAAATGGATACAAAACGAAAAAGTTGTTTTTGGTTTAGCTAATTTAGAAATTCGATATGGAATAAATTCCATGTGGTTTAATTTTTTAGCACTATTTTCTTTTAAGTATGGGTCATTCAATACTAACTATATTATAAATTTTATACCTTTTTCAATATTACTATCAGAAATTTTTTTAAGCAAAAAAAGATTTGTAAGTTTTTCTTATCTTTTAATTTTTAGTATCGCTTCTTTTTTAATTTTTTATAGTTATTTACATCCTTATATGAATGGGATTATTTTAAATCATTTAAGAAATCCAGAACTTGATACTGTTGCTATGATATTCTTTTTTTTAACATTTTACTTGTTTCTTATTTTTTTAGAAAAAAAAGACATTAATAGTTTAAGGCTGATAGCACTTAGTTCTTCAATGACAATTTTTACAAAAATCTCATACATGGGAGTAATATTATTTTTTTTAGTTTCAATTTATATCTTTTATAGAAAAGATATAAAAAAGATCTTTAGTGATTACTTAAATTTATCAATTATTTTTACAGGCACATTATGGTTAGTAAAAAATTTTATTACATCTGGTTGTCTCATTTTTCCGTTATCTAAAACTTGCTTTAATACAAGCTGGTCTTCTAATCCTGAGGAAATTAATATTTATGCAAAAATAGTGAAAAGTTATGCTAGAGACACTAGAGAAAGAGCTAGATATCATGATTTTGACCATACTATTGATAGTTTTAGTTGGTTTAAGCCTTGGTTTCATGACTATTTTTTAAACAACTCTTTATTATTAATTTGTATGTTTATAATAATCATATCAACTTTATTAATAGTAATTAATCAATTATTTTTGAAAAAAAATAAAAATTTGGAAAAAAATAAAAATATTTATAGTTTAATTTTTTTCATTCTTATAATCAATTTATTGTTATGGTTTCAGGCACCAGAAATAAGATTTGGATGGGGTACATTAATTTCTATACCCTGTTTTTTATTTATAGTTTTTTATTATCATTCATTATTTAGTAAAATATTAGATAAAAGAGGATTAAAGATTATCTTTCTAACGTTGATTTGTTTTTTAGTTTTTGATAATAAAAAAGGGTTCCAATTCAGTAACTTAATTGTTCAAAATCAAAAAACTTTTAACTATTCTAAAATCAAAAAATTTGCTAAATTTAACCAAATCGACTTTTTTTATACACAAAATTGGCAGTGTTTTGATTTTAAAGAAGTTTGTGTAAATACTAGAAAGAAGAAATATAATCCTAAAAAATTAAACGGATATCTTTTTTTTCTCACAAAATAATTATGAACTTTATGAAAACAACATCTGTGAAAAAAGATAGATTGGTTGGTATAGAGTTTTTAAGATTTTTCTCATCATTTTCTATCTTAGTTTGGCATTTTCAACACTTTTCTCTAATTCCTTTTGATAGAAGTGTACAACCCTTTTACTCATTTTTGAGTATATTTTTTGAACATGGTTCAGTAGGTGTAAATGTATTTTGGTGTATAAGTGGTTTTGTATTTTTTTTTAATTACTTTGAAAGGATTCAAGATAAGAAAATTACATTTATCAATTTTTCTATTTCAAGAATTTCTAGACTATATCCACTTCACTTTATAACATTAATAATTGTTTTATTTTTACAAATTTATTTTGAAAAAATAAATGGTTTTGCTTTCACATATATCTATGACTTAAAACATTTCATTCTCAATATCTTTTTTGCTAGTGGTTGGGGCCTTGAGGATGGATTTAGCTTTAATGGACCAATTTGGTCAGTATCTATTGAAATAATTGTATATGTAATTTTTTTTGTTGCATTTTTTAAATTTAGAATATTTTCTGCATATTTATTCTTTTTGGTTTTATTAATAATCTTTTTGATATTTTCACCAACTGATGGAAGAATAGCTCATGCATTGTTTTACTTTTTTATAGGTGGCCTCATAACTATTTCAAAATATAATATGAATAGAATTACTAATAATAAATTTTTAAAGAATTATACATTTTATATACTCGGTATATTTATATTGTCTGGTTTAATATTTACATGGAAGATTGAATTCTCTTATTCAAAATTATTTACACATTTTTTTGTAATTTCTTTGGTATATTTTTTTGTTTTAATCAACAAACTCTTTATTTATCATTATAAATTCTGGGTTTTTTTAGGAAATTTAACTTATAGTAGTTATTTGATACATTTTCCAATCCAATTAATATTAATGATATTTTTTCAAAAATTTAATTATGATATTAATATTGATAGTGCTAGTTTATTTTTATTTTTTATGTTTAGTACGCTCTTCTTATCTATATATGTTTATAAGTTTTTTGAAATGCCAATGCAAAATTTGATTCGATCAAAATTTTTAAAATAAAGTAAATTTAAATTGAATAATAAACCTTTAATTACAATAATAACTCCAACTTTTAATAGTGAAAAAACTATTTATGACAATATAAAATCGATCACTGATCAACAATATACAAATTGGGAGCATATTATAATTGACAATTTATCATTTGATCAAACTTTAAATCTAATAAAAAAAAACATTAATAAAAATATGAGAATTATTTCAGAAAAAGATAATGGTATTTATGATGCGATTAATAAAGGTATCAAGTTAGCTCAAGGAGAGATAATTTCTATTTTACACTCTGATGATATTTATTATGACAATGAAACTTTATCAAAAGTTGTAGAAACATTTGGTAAAAAAAATACAGATATAGTTTACGGAGATTTATTATATGCAAGTAAATATGACCTTAATAATGTAATAAGATATTGGAAGAGTGGTAAATTTAGTCAGGGCTTATTTATGCAAGGATGGTCCCCTCCCCATCCATCTTTTTTTGTAAAAAAAAAAATTCACAATAAGTTTGGTTATTATAATATAAAAATAGGTAATCCAGCTGATATTGAATTGATGTATAGGTTTCTTGAACTTAAAAAGGTCAATAGTAAGTATATCAAGAAAGTTTTGATTAAAATGAGGTATGGCGGAAAATCAAACAACAGTATAATTGAAATTTTTAAACAAAACATAAGAATATTAAATTTTTTACATTTAAGAAGTCCATCTAAGATAATAAAGTTTATATATTTCAAGATTCTAAATAGAACAATGCAGTTTATTAAAACAAGTAAATGAGCATTTTTAAAATTAAACAATTTGATTTTCAGCTTATTCTTTTGTCTTTGTTGCCTATTGCATTTGTTGTAGGCCCATTGATAGTAGAAATATTAGTAAATATACTAATATTAATTTTCTTATACAGCAGTGTAAAAAATAAAGACTTTTACTTCCTTAAAAATAAAATTTTTATTTTTTTTTTTATTTTTTATATATTCTTAATAATTAACCTCTTATCATCTGATCTTTATTCAGAAACTGCCCTAAATGTCTTTTCTTATATAAGGTTTTTTCTTTTCCCATTTGCTATTTTTGAAATTCTAAAAAAAAATAAGAATAATCTAAAATTTGTATTTATAATTCTATTAATTACAATTTTTGTTGTTGTATTAGATGGATATTATCAGTTTGTATTTGATAAAAATTTTTTTGGATATGAAAAATATAGAATTGACAGAATTTCTGGTTTTTTTAAAGATGACCTTATACTAGGAAGTTATCTTTCAAGACTATTACCTTTATTTATTGGACTAATCATTTTTTTCAAAAATGATATTAAATTAACTTGGTTCAGTTTGTTAATATTTTTCATCACTTATATTTTAATATTCTTAACAGGGGAAAGAGCATCTTTTTTAACAGCATCATTAACTTTATTAATAATTTTAATACAAATACGAACTTTTTTTTATATTAGAATTATTATGTCAATTGCGTCAGTATCTGTCTTAACATTTCTAATGTTATATAATCCAATAATGCTTGATAGGCATTTTAACCAAATGAAAAACCATATTTTATCTTATTCAGAGAGTAGTACAATCTTGCCATATTATATGCCAATGTTTCAAACTTCTTTAAAAATGTTTAATGATCAAAAACTATTTGGATATGGTCCTAAATCTTATCGATATTACTGTGATAAAGAAAAATTTGTATCATACTTTCCTCAGCCAATTCAATTGGATAATACAATAGTAAAGATGCCATATAATTGGAAGGAAAAAAATTATATGGTAATATCAGAATTTTTTATTAGAGAGGGAGATATAATAGAAAAGGGTGATAGAATTTTATCATATAGATATATTGATAACAAAGATTTAAAAGTGCTCTTTTCAAATAAAGAGGGAAGAATTAATAAAATTATCAATCAAAGTCGCTATATGAATGGTGAAACGGTAATGAAAATTATTCCTCAATATTCACCTAATTTTGAGTTTGTAAGAAAGAATTCATGCAATACTCATCCTCATAATTTTTATTTACAATTGTTAGCTGAAACAGGTTTTGTAGGTTTTATTTTTATCTTTAGTCTTTTTATTTATTTACTTTATTTATTAATCATAAGAAAAAGATCATATTGTGATAGTGAAATATGTATTTTAGTTGGTTTCTTTGTAGTCTTATGGCCTTTAACAACTAATGGAAATTTTTTCAATAACTGGATTAACTTAATTAGTTTTTATCCATTGGGTTTCTTATTGTATATTATGAATGAAAAAGTAAAGGAAGGTAAAAAAATTGTTTAAAAGTTTTCATAAATGGAGAATTTTCATTAGTTTTATTTATAATGTTGTTTACTTACTAAAAATTATATAAAAAATCTTAATGAAAATTTCTGTAATAATTCCATGCTATAATGAAGAGCGTACTATTCAAACTATAATTGAAAAAGTGTTAAAATTTGATTTATATAAAACAGAAATTATAATCATTGATGATTGCTCAATTGATAAATCAAGAGAGATAATTAAAAAAATAGCATTAGAAAACCCTAGTATTAAATATTTTTTTTTAGAAAAAAACCTAGGTAAAGGTGGTGCATTAAGTAAGGGTTTTTCAGAGGCATCTGGTGATATTATTCTGACTCAAGACGCGGATCTTGAGTATGATCCAAGTGATTATCCAAAGTTATTAAAGCCATTTGAAGAGACAGACGCTGATATTGTTTATGGTTCAAGATTTCTTGGTGGAGAATATATTCGCTTGCATTTTTTTTGGCATACTTTAGCAAATAAACTACTGACACTTACAACAAATATTGTCACAAATTTAAATATGACAGACATGGAAACTGGCTACAAAGCTTTTAAGAGTGCCACAATAAAGTCAATAAAAATTAATGAAAAATCATTTGGTGTTGAGCCTGAAATTACAGTCAAGTTAGCAAAAAAAAAATTTGTATTTTATGAAGTCCCCATTTCGTATAGAGGCAGGTCTTATAGTGAGGGAAAAAAAATTACATTAAAAGATGCTTTTATTGCATTATTTTGCATTTTTAAATATAGATTCTTTAATTAATTTTTTAAATAATAAATTGAATAGCTATTTACAATTTTTTTTGAAAGATTGTCTTTATAGTAGTTAGAGCAGGGAGAGTTTGAATACATACATTCTTGTCCGTTACTATAATAATGAATAAATTGATTTTTCTCATCCATAACTTTAACAAATTTTTTTTTAATATTCTCATTATCATTACTCATAGAATACATTTTTGGCCAGGGAAAATTATTATAAGTTAAATTTGAATTATTAATAATACGATTTAAATTTTTTCCATAAAATAGAACTAACCCAATTATTATAATGGAATAATATGTTTTTTTTTTATAAAAGAAATTTTCATTAATAAATAAACTAATAAATAAAAATATTATAAAACTTGAAATAAAGGCCATTCCAAACCTATAAACTGGAAATTTTAAAAACCAAAAAAAACAACAATAAAGAGTAAAAAATAAAATTAATAAGATATTCTTATTTTTAAAAAACATCTTAAAACTAAAATTATTGTAATATGATTTTTTAAATATTTTTTTTATAAAAAATAATAATATAATTATAAATAAAGGAATTAACTTTTCATTTATCTTTTTAAAATGATCTTGAAACCACGTATCTACCCAATTAAAACTGGAATTATATTCATCAAAACTTAACTTATTATCTGAAGCAGGAAAACCCTTTGCCCAAGCTTCTGCCTCTGTAGATGCCACTTTTGTAACAGATGAGTTGTAATAACTTAACTGTTTTACACAGGTTTCCTTAATTGGAAAAATTGCACATCCACTGATTAAAAAATTTTTTATAATCCAAGAAAATATTAGTATTGCGCAGATGTAAGAATTTTTATGTTTTAATAATTTAATTTTATCTTTATTTATTAGAAATAACAAAAGCGGCAGCAATAGAACTATAATCATAAACGGTTTAATGGTAAATAAAAAAATAGTTATAATTAAGATGTTAAAAAAAGTTTTAATATTTATTTTGCTAAAATTTTCTATTTTTAAAATTATTAATATTAAAATAAAAAAGAAAATACTTGCTGGCGCATCATTTCCATAGTTACTATATCTGTTAAAAGAATATAAAGAAAAAATAAGAATAAAAAAAATTGAAACAGTTTCTATATTCTTTTTTCTTTTGAAAGACTCAATAAAATTTTTTAATAAAAATAAAATATAAAATGAAACTAACGATGCTAATGGAAAATTTATAAATTCATTTTTTAATAAATAGTTGCCATATATTGCAGAAATATATTGAAATATAGATGTGTGACCAAATCTATAATGTAGATTAGTTAATCCTAAAATTACTTTGTTTTCTTGTAAAATACTAATGTATGGTAAATGATAAAGTCCTGCATCTGGTCGATTAATATTTGAAAGTGTTATTAAAAAAAAACTTGATATGGATATAAAAATAATTATGAGAGTAAATAATCTCTTTTTTTTTAATTTAGAAAAATAAAAAAAAAATATAATTAACGAAAAGATAAAAAATAATGTTCCCACAAGCTTATTAATTGGGAAAAAAAAATTCAAATATAAACTAATAAAACCAATTATAATAAACCCATATACTCCAGCTATCCATGGGTCTACATCTTTTAATTTTATTTTAAAAAACCATTTGTTAAATAGAGCACCACAACCTATCAGTATCATGCTACTAAATATCGAGCTTATAAAAATATTTATCATGTAATAATATTGTATTTATATATAAGGTTTAAATTAATTTAAAATTAAAAATTATTTTAACATAATTTCTTTATGATCTCAGTAATTATTCCTACCTACAATGAAAAGAAAAATATTGAAAAAATTATAATCAAGTTAAAAGTAATAAAAATTGTTTCAGAAATAATTTTCGTAGACGACCATTCTAATGACGGAACTTATGATGAGATTTTAAAATATAAAAAATATAAAGCTATAGGTTATTTAAGGAAATCTAAAAAAAAAGACCTTTCTAAATCAGTATTATACGGTGTTAAGAAATCCAAAAATAAGAATATTTTAGTTATGGATTGTGATTTACAACATAATCCAAAGTATATAATAAAAATGTGGGAAAAATTTTACAATAGTGATTATGAAATAATAATAGCAAACAGATTCCAAAATGAAAAAATTATTGGAAATCTTGGATATTTTCGAAGCTTCATATCACTTTTAACAATTAGTCTAATTAATTTAATTCTTGGTAAAAGATCACAAGACCCACTTTCTGGATTTTTTTTATGTAAAAAAAGTATTATTTTAAAATTTCAAAAAAACTTTTTTTCCTGTGGTTACAAAATATTATTTGATATTATCTATAATGGAAAAGCCAATTTAAAAATTGCTCATCAAAATATTGTATTTAATAGAAGAAAATATGCCAAATCTAAGTTTAATTTCCTAATTATTTGGCTATTTATTAGACAAATCATATTTACAATATTTCTTGTAAAAAAATAAAAATACAATATAAGACTGCTGCCTGGTGATTATTGCGAAGGGGTTATACCCGATCCCATTCCG
>TARA_B110000027_G_scaffold30039_2_pt1 | contig 34788 bp, 36 predicted proteins | sample TARA_B110000027 | Tara Oceans TARA_B110000027 (sample SAMEA4397101) | marine metagenome | biome: Polar Biome; feature: [SRF] surface water layer (ENVO:00010504); material: water (ENVO:00002006), including particulate matter (ENVO:01000060) such as... | depth 5 m
AACATAATAAGGTTATAAAATTATATAAATCCTCATTATTTTTTCTTACCATAACTTTTTTTAAATAAAAAATGACTATAAAAAGAAATTTTTATATAATTTTAATACAACAAATGACAACTTTTTTGCAAGAAATTAAGGAAAAAAATGCAAAAAAATTTTATTGTAATTTTTGTGATTTTGGCACAAGTAATAAATATAATTTCGACAAGCATCTTTTGACTGCAAAACATAAACATACAACAAAATACAACGTAAATACAACTTTTTTGCAAGAAAATGCAAAACCAAATTCTGGATATATTTGTGAATGTGGTAAAGAATATCCTTACCGTGCTTCTCTCCATAATCATAAAAAAAAGTGTAAAATATTAAATAAAAATATAAATAAAGATGTAAAAATAGAGGATAAAATAGATAATGATGACCCATCAAAAGAATTAGTATTAAAATTAGTAGAAGAAAATACAGAAATTAAGTCATTGTTATATAAACAGTTTGAAACGATGCAAACACATATGTTTAAACAACAAAAACAGATGCACGAACAGATAAGTGAATTAATTCCTAGAGTAGGAAATAATAATACAATTAATAAAAATAAATTAAATATAAATATATTTTTAAATGAACAATGTAAAGATGCGTTAACAATGGAGGAATTTATTAAAAAGATAGAAGTGTCACTAGGAGACCTTCTAGTTACACAGAGTAAAGGATTAAGTGAAGGCGTTTCAAATATATTTATTGAGAATATGAATAAATTATCAGTTTATGAGCGACCGTTACATTGTACAGATGTAAAGAGAGAAATCCTTTATATAAAGTCAGAAGAAAATCAAAATATGGGAAACTGGGAGAGAGATGATTCAAATGTAAAATTAAAGAATGCATTAAAGCAGGTTACTCATATGCAACAAAAAAGTTTAGAGAAATGGGTAGCTGAAAATCCAAATTGGGAAGATGATCCAAAATTACAAGAAGAATATATGAAATTAGTAAAAAACTGTACAGAAGATTTTAGTGACAAAGAAAATAAAATAATAAAACGATTATGTAATCAGACACATGTAAATATTATGGATTAATATATTTAAAAATAGTTGATTTAAATATATTAATGTCAGTATTAGATGAATATTTAGATGAATTTTATGAAGACTCGAATAAAATAGAAGAATTTAAAATAAATTTTTTAAAAAATCATTATTATCCCGAAGTAAATTTAATTTTAAATACAAAATTTAAAAATTTTAAGATAGGTGTAAATAAAAATAGAGATATTTTATTTTTTACTGATGTAAATATACCATCATATGAAATAGTATATAATAGAGTAACTAAAGAATATTATAAAAAGATAAAAATATTTGATAAATATGAGAGAGAAAGTATTGATATAAATGATTATATAATACCATTAAATGATAAAAATAACTATACAAATAAAAATATATGTTTTAAAAAATGTATAATTTTATGATATTTTTATTATTTTTTTTGTTTTTTTTATTTTTTAGTTTTTAGAGTTTTAGGTTTTTTATAGTTTTTTTTTCGCTTTTTTTTTGTAAAACATTTGTTTTTATTAGAAGGAGTATATCTTAAGAAATATTTTTGAAATTCACTTTCACATTTATTTTTTTTTAGTTTATTATACAAGAAAGCTTTTTGGGCTCTAATATCTTCCATTGTTTCTTGTTTACCATAACATTTTGTAGTAAAACGTTTTAGTACACCTTTTTGACTGAGTCTATTTTTTATTTGAATAATAAATAAATATTGAGCAACACAAAGAATTCTTTTAGGGTCATAATAGTCGCGATTGGCATAAATAAATGCAAGATATAAGCTTAACATAGTATCAATTGTAGCAATATTAATATTTTTATTTTTAACTTTTATAGTATTATAACTATAACATGCTATTGTTTTATATAAAAAAACTACAGTTTCAATGCCAATTTTTATTTCATAGTGTTCGGGTATAATTTCACCTATTGCTTCGTGTCTAATAATTTTAATATTAGATATATTTTTTTTAGTTAATTCATTTTTAATAATATTAGCAGACTGTAATGGATCATTAGCTAGTACATCAAAATCAGGATGTCGAATAAGTCGTTTTCTATCACGCTGAGATATATATTTACTATATGAATAGATAGCATAACCACCAAAGAATACTAATTTTTGTTTAATAATACTATTAAGTATTGTATTATAAATAAGTGGTAATGAATCAATTGGAGTATCAAATGTTCTAATAAAATCTTTAATAGTACAATTTTCTGCTTCAATAGGATAATTTTTATTTAATAAAACTAGGCGTTTCCATACTTTTTCCCATCGAGATATATCACCATCAGGTCTTGATAGTTCAAGATAAGCGGACATTCTTAAATAATTAGCAGGAGCATAATATATGCCATTTTTTACAATACTATTTTGTTGTAATTGTTCAAATATTTCCGAATCAAGTTCTGTAATATCAGCAATAGGTATAAAATTAACATAAACTTTATAAGTTCCTATATGAACGCCAGCTTTTGCTTCAACTTCATCAAAACCATTTTTATAATATATATCGGCAAGTTCTATAGTAGTTTGAATTGCGCTGGGTGAAAAAAAATCATAGTCGGGTAATTCAATATTTTTATCATAAAATTGTTGATTTTTAGGAAGAATATTATTAATAGCAGTACCTCCATAGCATACAAGTTTTTTTGATTTTAAAAATTTTTCAAGTATATTAAAAATTTTTTTAATGATAGTAGATTTAACTGTATTTCTCTTTTTTTTACTAGCCTCTTCAATTGCATTTTGGAGAATATTAATCTCTTTTTTAAGAATGTTATTTTGTTCGTGATTCATTATTATATAATTATATTATAATCATATAATAAATTTATTAGATATGATAATTATAATAAATAAGGTGTTCCCCCTTATTAGGGGGATTTAAGGTGTTACCTCTTATTAGAGGGATTAAAGGGTTTCCCCTTATTAGATACGATAATTATAATAAACATTTGGTCCACTAGTAGTAACTGGACGAGCTTGATAAGAATATGCTGGTGGTGCTTTTGGCGGTATTTGGATAGTACTTGGAACAAACCTGAGCTCTTTTGGTTTAAGAACGAAAGCAGATCGATCTCCATCAAAAAAAGCATTATAATGTTCTAAATTAGCATCAAAATTCTGGAATGACATACCAATTAATTGACAACCATATTGTCTAGCAACATTAAAATTAGGATTAGAATCATTTGCACTCCAATCAGGTAAAACAATGGTTATATTTTTTTTATTATAATCTTTAAGTTTTAAATCTTGTGTAAATTTAACATCTTGATATTGCATAATTCGCATAAAGACTGCACCACTACCCATATTAACATATTCATCAAGTTTAGTTTTTTGATATAAAGGATTAGTTGCATCAGCAATAATAATAATTTTTCCTAAAAAGTTTTTAATAGGAACAGCACCTAAATTTTTTCCACCAAATTCAAAACTATAATTAACACCTAAAATTTTAGAGTTAAGTATATTACTAATTTGAGTAGCTAATGTGTTATACATAGGTACATTATTGCTTAATATTCTAAAATGTAAAATAAGTGGATCATTGGGATTAGGACAATGACTGGCAGAAAAAGCCATATTTATGATTGTATTAAAAGCATCAGCTGTAGAAATACTATTAAAAGATTCTTTAATAGTAAAATCATTAACTGATGATACAGCAATTGCAGGTTCATTATTAATAGAATAAATTTCAAAATCTAAACACCTAGCACCTTGTTGAATACAAGTGCGCAATGCACATAATCCAACAAAATCATCTTTAAATTGGCCGCTAGCACAAGCATTATAAGCAGTTTTGATATAAAAATCACGTAAAAGGTAAGGTGAATTATTATCAATTCCGGTTAATGTTGGTTGACTATTGTAAACTTTTTTAAGTATTTTACAATTAGTATCATATAGATTAATTTTATTATGAATATAATATATAATAGTTATAATAAGTAGTAAAATAACAGTAATACAAATAAATCGAATTTTGTCATCTCTTTGTAAATTATAAAATTTTTTTGCTTGTGCATGAGCAATATTCCAAGAATTATTTTTAATAGAATTTAAATGACTTCGAAAATCCATTATATATATACTATTATAAATATAAATATATACTTAATTATATATTAATTATATATACCAATGGGTGGAGGTTTATTAAATTTAGTAGCAAAAGGAAATATTAATGTAATATTAAATGGTAATCCACAAAAAACTTTTTTTAAAAAAACATATGCTAAATATACAAATTTTGGGCTTCAACGATTTAAAATCTCATATCAAAATCAAAATCGAATAACTTTATTTGCAAACTCAATATTTAAATTTAGAATACCTTCAGATGGCGATATGTTATTAGATACATTTTTTTCTATAAATCTTCCTAATATATATAGTCCAATATATGTTCGTCCTACTCCATTAGATGAAAATGGAGAAGCAGTGCCAAAAGATTCAAATAAAAATCCATACTGTCAACCATATGAATTTAAATGGATAGAAAATATAGGATCACAATTAATTAGAAAGGTAACATATTTAATAGATGGTAGACCAATACAAGAATATTCAGGACATTATTTATACTGTAAATCACAGCGCGATTTAACTAGTAGTGGGCGTGAACAATTTGATCAAATGACAGGGAATATAGTAGAACTAAATGATCCTGCAAATTTTTCAAATAATAATGGTAATTATCCAAATGCTTCGTGGGGAGGATTAAGTAGATCAGAATGGCAAAATGGTATACAACCGTCAATAAAAGGCCGCCAATTATTTATACCATTATATTTATGGGAAACATTTTCTAGTTATCAAGCAGTTCCATTAGTATCTCTATATTATTCAAGACTAGAAGTACATATTGAATGTAGACCATTTAGTGAGTTATTTGTAGTTAGAGATTTAAATTATTATGATAAATTTATAAATGACATATGTTATAATACAGGATTACCTTGTAATCAAAATGATATTTTTAAATATTATAATCCACCATTTATAGCACCAAATTTTAATGATTTTAGATATCAACATGGTTTTTTTTTAGAAGAGCCACCATTAAGATCTAGATGTTTAGGTGATATTAGTTATAATCAATATATTCAAACAACAGATAAACAAGGAAATTCGATAACAAAAATTCAAACAGAACAAGATGTATTTAAATATATAGCTCAATTAAATTATACAGAGAAAGATCCAGTAACAAATGTAACACTATATTGTACATATGCTTTTTTATCAAATAATGAGAGAATAAGAATAGCAGGAATACCTCAAAGATATTTAGTAAAACAAGTATATGAAAAAACAATACCTTTAGTACAAGGATTTCATAGAGAAAATGTGAATGCAACCGGTTTAACTGTATCTTGGATGTGGGTTTTTCAGAGGAGTGATGTAGTATTAAGAAATGAATGGTCAAATTATAGTAATTGGCCATATAGAAATAAAATGCCATATCCATCGGTATTAGCATTAGATCTTTCATTTACTCTAACCGATTTAGAAAGAGTAAATACACCTTATATTACACCAGTTGGGTTTGCTTGTAATAATAATATAGAAGAAAGGTTTAATCCTTGTTTACAATATATAACAGGACCAATACATCCAGGAAATCAAAAAGAGATAATGACAGAATGGGGTTTATATTGTGATGAATTAGAGAGAGAAACACTTTTTCCAGATGGAATAAATAATTATATAGAAAAATATTTAGTATTAGATGGTGATTTAGAAGATGGTATATATAACTATAGTTTTAATATAGAAAAAACAACAAGGCAGCAACCATCAGGATCAATGAATATGTCAAAATTTACAAATGTAGCATTTGAGTTTGAAACAATTGATCCTTGGCGTGAAATGATACCAAATGCAATAGATGAGCCAGGTGGGTTAGATTTAAATTTACATTGTTATAATAATGATAAATACCAAAATTATATAGATGATTCTTGGGGTGAAAAAGCTTTTGGTGAAAATAATGATTCAACATATTTTAATTATGTAAGTCCAGGTGGACAAATAGTATCAGTAAATAATGGTAATTATTTAGATTTTGATTATAATTATAATCTTACTATTATGGAAGAAAGATTTAATATTTTAGAATTTTCTGGAGGAATGGGAAAATTATTATTTTAAAACAATTTAAAATTATATTTAGATTTAAAATTTAAATTTAAATAGAATATATATGACAGGGGGATTATTAAATTTAATATCAGAAGGAAAAGAATCAATTATATTAGTAGGACAACCTACAAGGAGTTTTTTTAAAAAAGCATATATGTCGCATACAAATTTTGGACAACAAAAATTTAAAATAAATTTTGAAGGTGATAAACAACTAAATTATAATAGTCCGACCATATATCAATTTAAAATACCAAGATATGGTGATTTATTAAATCAGTTATATTTTTCATTTACTCTTCCAAATATATGGAGTCCAATACTGTCATTTGGAGGAGTGCCCGCTATGTTTTGTTCTGCGTGTAGAACTCAAATTTCATCAAAATTAAATACAACTATGGTAAATAGTGGTGAAGTATATTCAACATTTGTAAATGATGCGTCTCAGAATTGTAGTGCGTGTGGATGTGAGTGTACTACACAATTTGGATTTACAAATGTATTTGTAGATCCAACAAAAAAATTACAACCACGAGATCTAGATAAAACTCCTACTAAAGGAGGAATGAAATGGGTAAATAGGGTATTTCCATTTGAATTTAAATGGATAGAAAATTTAGGTGTACAGATAATCCGATCAGTTAAGGTATATTCAAATAATACTATAATTCAAGAATTTACTGGACAATATTTATTAAATATGGTTCATCGCGATTTTACAGATGATCAAAAAAACTTATTTAATAGAATGATAGGAAATACAGCAGATTTAAATGATCCCAAATATTATAAAAATAGAAATGGAAATTATCCAAATGCAGCATATTTTGGGTCAATGTATGATAAGATGCCATATGGGTTAGAACCATCAATACGAGGAAAAAAATTATATGTTCCTATTAATTTATGGTCAACAATGAATAATAAAACAGCGATACCATTAATAGCAATGCAATATTCAGAATTAAAAGTTGAAGTAGAATTAAGACCAGTGAATGAATGGTGGGTAGTAAAAAATATAATAAATCGTTTTTCACTTGCTATACAAGAGTCAAAACAGATTATTGGTGTACAACTAGATATATATGAAGATTCAAATAGAATAACAGTAAAAGATTTGAGTAATAATAGTGGTATAGAACCAGTAGGTCCAGCACCAGATATATCAAATTGTTGGGATTCAGTTTTTAATCAAAATTCTACTAATAAGATTGGAGTAAATATGGATGATATAATTACACTATTTGCAGCAATACCTAATTTATATACATCACCTAGACCAAATGAATTTTCAATATATAATTTAAAATATTTTTTAAAAGCACCTCCACCAAAAGTAATTGTAGATAAAGATTTTGATCCAAAAGGCGCAAGTATACCAGAAGTTGGAGCAATACCTTATCCAGTAAATATAAATGAAACAATAGAAAGATATTATGATGAAGTATTAGAACCTTGGTTTGCAGATATTCATTTAATAGGAAATTATACTTTTTTAACAGAAGATGAACGTAATAGTTTTGCAAATCAATGTCAATCATATTTAATAAAAGAAGTACATGAACAAGATATATATGATTTACTGGGTGGTGATCATTATATACCAATACAGACACAGGGATTAGTAATAACATGGATGTGGTATTATCAAAGATCCGATGTAGATTTACGAAATGAATGGAGTAATTATACAAATACATCTTATAAAAATGGAATTAATCAAGGAGCATTAAATACAATTGGTGTTGCAAATGCTGAATGTAAAATACAATTACCATTAAAGGGTATTATAACTGAAATAGTTTGGCAACCACCATATGATGCTCAAAATATTAGAGAAATATTATTAGAATGGGGTTTATTTTTTAATAGTACAGTTAGAGAATTACAATTAGATAATGGAATACTGGCATGGGTAGATTTATATAGTAGAGGTGAAGGTGCTGGTATAGAAGGAACATATTATTATAATTTTTGTTTAAATAGTTCACCATTTATTTATCAACCAAGTGGTGCAGTAAATTTATCTGCATTTAATAGTATTAATTGGAAATTTAAATTAAATCCTTCTGGTCGAAAAGCAAGTTTACCCAAGAAATTAGAGGTATTATGGGAACAATCTTTAATAACAGGGTCAGTGACGTGTGATCCAATATCTAATGATCCAGTAACTACAAGTATAGACAAAACCCAAATATTTCTATGGACTTATACTTTACATATAATGGAAGAACGATATAATATTTTAACAATAAAGAATGGAGTAGCGAGTTTAGCATTAACTAGAACAATTTAATTAATTTAAATATTAATATAAACTTAATTTATATTAATATTTAAATGGGAGGAGGTTTATTAAATTTAGTATCTTATGGAAATTTAAATATATTTATAACAGGAAATCCAAAAAAATCTTTTTTTGTAGCAACTTATAAGAAATATACTAATTTTGGTTTACAAAAACATATAATAACTTGTAATGTAACAAATCGTAGTCTTCGAGAGAATGAATTAAGTAGATTTGAATATACTATACCAAGATGGGGCGATTTATTATTAGATACATTTTTTGTTATTAATATGCCATATATATGGAGTCCAGTATGGGTAGAACCAAGTGATAGAAATATTACACCAGGTGGTTGTGGTACAATTAGGCATCCAGGATGTTATAAACCAGATCCGAGTAATCTATTACAAAATTGTGATGCTATAGAAAACGAGCCATCATCTTCACCAATTAATTCAGAATTGAATACAGGAATATATAAAATACAAGATCTAAGTAATAGCCAATTTGCTATACCGCATAAATTAGGTAGCGCACAAATACCATATTGTCAACCATATGAATTTAAATGGATAGAAAATTTAGGTTCACAATTAATTAAAAATATTACAGTATCAATTGGTAGTACTATTATACAAGAATTTACAGGAGAATATTTAACAAATTTAGTACAGCGTGAATATACAAAAGAAAAAAAAGATATATTTGATAGAATGACAGGCAATATTGTAGATATGAATAATCCAGGGTTTTCAGGTCTAAGAAAAGGATTATATCCAAATTGTCTATATGCTGCACCAGGACGATATCAAGATCTATCGGGGAATATATATTGGGCACTATATAATAATTTAGATGAAATTCGAAATTCTGAGAATCCTAATATCGGATCAAATTTAACACCATCAATTGATAGGAGATTATTAACAATTCCACTTAATTTATGGTATATGCTTTCAAATTCTCAAAGTTTTCCATTGGTAAGTATGACACAAAATGCATTAAAGATAACTATAGAGTGTAGACCAATAAGAGAATTATTTGTAGTAAGAGATCTAAGACAATTTATAAATAATTATTATAGTCATAGTTTTGCGAAAGGAAATACAACAAGTACTGGTACAGGAGTATCTATCTATACAGATTTATCAAAAAATTACTATAAGACGTTTTTACACGATTGTAGCCAGTGTCCATTAGCGCCAAGTTGTTGGGATACTAATCTAAGTGGACAATTATATTATTCACAATTTAATATTTTTAGACCATATGTACCACCTCCATTTATTAGTACTATATATACAAAAGATCCTTTATATCAAATGTATATGTTTACAACACAACAGGCGGCAACAAATCAGGCTTTTGTGCAACAAGCCGGTTTACAAACACAATTAAGTGCAGATATAGCATCAAATTTTAGATCAAGGGGTGTATGGACTGCAAATCCTAGATTATGTTCAACATATGTATATCTAGAAGAAGATGAGCAAAGAGTATTTAGAAGTCGTCCCCAAAGTTATTTAATTAAACAAATACAGACAATATTATTTGAAAAAGTTAATCATAAAGCATATGCAACAGATAGATTTAACTCAAATAATATAGTATCAAATTGGACCTGGTTTTTACAAAGATCAGATGTAGATTTAAGAAATGAGTGGAGTAATTATTCAAATTGGGAATATAATAATGAGCAAGTTTATACCCTCCAGTCATTATATTATACAAAGCTAAAAGAAACAAATACAAATTCTAACTTTAGTCTAGATTTTCATTTACAGCCGACTCAATATGCAAATCCAAATAGTAATTTTAGTGTAAAACCTCACATGTTTGAGATTACAACAGCAAATACTTTACCAAGCAATTTTTCATTAGCAGCAAAATATTCAGTAGATTTTAGTTATGGTTTTCAAGGTGTAATATGTTATTCGGCTGGATTTTCAGGTTTAGCACCAGGAGCAATATATGTAGGTCCAGGTATGATGCGAAATCCACCATATTTTCCATTTTCTTGGAAATTTAATGATATTTCAGGAGTGATTCCATATATAACAGGACCATATCGAGGTTTAGATAAGACAATTTTAAAAACTTGGGCACTATCATTGGATGGTAAGCTTCGAGAAGAAAATTTGGAATCATTATATTTTAATACAGTAGAACAGCTATTAAGAAATAATGGTGGATGGAAAGAAGGATTATATAGTTATAATTTCTCACTAAATGGATCGCCGTATGAAATAGAACCAAATGGAGCAATGAATTTAATACACTATCGAGATATAGATTTTGAATATGAAACCTTTCCATTGTTAGAAATAAAAGATCCGTCGCGTGTAGCAATAATACCAATATGTGATAGTTCAGGTAATAGTTATGGTTATAATAAAACAGATTGGCAAATATATGATTATACTTTTAATATGAAAATATTTGAAGAACATTATAATATATTAACAATAGAAAATGGTTTAGCTTCATTAGAATTTCATAGTTATAGATAAATTGGGAATAAATAGTATTAAAAATATAATAATAATATATATGAATTATTTTGATAAGCAAAATGAAAGAGATACTATAAAAGAAGGATATGAAAATAAGGATGAACCAAAGATAAAAAAAAAGGATAGCCAAGTATTAAAAATAGTTTTACATGTATTAAAATTAATAATAATAGTAGTGTTATTTTTTATATTTAATGGTAGTATAGTTTTTTTAATAAAAGAGGCAAGTGATGCAGTATTAAACAAAATTTTACCATCAGAATGTGAAGAGCCACCCTATGGATCGAGAAAAGTTCATCCTTGTAAAGATCCTGAAGGATGGACAGCTGCAGCAACAAAAAAAATAATTAAATTATTGGAAGAAGGTGAAGATTTACCAAATTATGTACAAGATGAAGAGTCAAAAGATAATATAGGAAATAATTGTAATATAGATGCTAGTTATCCATATAAATGGTATCGTAAAGATCCCGATGATGTATTACATAATTATGTAAATTGGTTTTTAAATTCATTAGCAAGAACCCAAACAAATTTACATGGAAATATAAAAGGTTTTATGAAATGGTTAAATTCAACCCGATTTTCAACAAATAGTATATTAATAGTAATTTCACTAATAATATTAGTATTAGTATTGCCAATAATTAAGTTATATACATTATTTTCGTTAATAATTAGACAAATAACAACTTTTTGGAAACATGGTATATTTGCAATGATTTTAATAATAATTACCGGATTATTTATTGGTACTCTTGATATAATTATATCAAGTTTCAATACACTAAAAATCTTTTTTGAATTAGCAATAAAACCATTATTTAATAGTGAACAGCGTGAATTAATAATGAATATAGTGAAGGGGGAAAATGTAGTAATTGGATACATATTAGGATTTATGTTTTTACAAATTTTATATAAAATAAAGATGAATAAACATATAGAAAAACCAGTAAAGATAATTCCAACAGTAATATTCTATTTGATATTAATTATTCATTTAATAAAATATATATATAGTTTATTTTCAAAGATAGGTGGTAATGAAAGCAATAAGTGTATATAGATATAATATTAATATTTATTTAAAAGTATATTTATATTATAAATAAATATGGGTAAAAAAAGCAAATCAAAAAATCTAGATAATTTACCATTAGTAAGTGTATGTACTCCTACATATAATAGAAGACCATTTATTTCATCAATGATAAAATGTTTTAATCATCAAACATATCCAAAAGATAGGATTGAATGGATTATAATAGATGATGGTACAGATAAGATAGAAGATCTGGTATGTGATATATCAAATGTAAAATATTATAAGTATAATGAAAAAATGCCATTAGGAAAAAAGCGTAATATCATGCATGATAAATCGCAAGGAGATATACTAGTCTATATGGACGATGATGATTATTATCCTCCAGATCGTATAATGCATGCTGTAAATATGTTACAATCGCATCCAAAAGCACTTTGTGCTGGTGCAAGTGAAATATATATATATTTTAAACATATAAGTAAAATGTATCAATTTGGTCCATATGGACCAAATCATGCAACAGCAGGAACATTTGCATTTAAACGAGAATTATTAAAAGATCATAGATATAATGATACAGCGGCATTAGCAGAAGAAAAAGCATTTTTAAAAGACTATACTGTACCATTTGTACAATTAGAACCAAAAAAGACAATTTTAGTATTTTCTCATGATCATAATACATTTGATAAAAAAACATTATTAAATAATCCACATCCACAATATGTAAAAGTTTCAGATAAAAAGGTTGAAGATTTTGTAAAAGAAAAGGATTTATTAGATTTTTTTATGGAAGATATAGAAATAGCGTTAAAAGATTATGACGCAGGAAAGCCAGAAATGAAACCAGATGTTTTAAAACAGATAGATGAGTTAGCAAAAGAACGTGAGCAATTAATGAAAAAAAAAACAGATGAAATGCAAACACATAATAATCAAATATTTCATAGTATGGGATTATCAAAAGAACATGTGGATCATTTAAAAAATAATCCAAATGAGTTAAATAAAATTATAAATGAAAACCAGAGTAAAATAAATCAAAATCAAGTTCTATTACAATTATTAATGGAATCTAAAAATAATGAACCAAAAATTACAGGTGAATTTAATGGAAAAACACAAATATTATCAAATGAACAAATTTTAAATATTTTAAAACAACAAGATGATACTATAGATAAATTAAAAAATGAGTGTAATAGAAAAGATAAATATATAAAACTTTTAGAGAGTAAAATAGGTATAACAAATAATTAATTATTATATAATAAAAAATTGATATAAAAATTATATAATAATAGAGAATAGCATGGAGAACAGTATGGAGAATATTATTGATAAGAAAAATATGTCTAATTCTGATGAAGTAGAGAAAGATAGTATTTATGATCCATATAAGAAGGTATATTATTCAGACGTAGTAGGATCGCCAATTCTAGATGCAGTAACTGGTGTAAAATATCCGTTCAAGGTAGGTAGTCTAGATGAAAAAAAATTCTTTAAAGTTCGTTCAACAATTGCTTATAAAAATAGATTGGCAAAAACACCATATCCAACTGGTGCATCAGTAGCAAACCAAGCATTTTATGAAAATCCTCAATCATATATGTGGTATCATTCGGTGATGTTATCAAATGAAATTTTAGATAATTGGAATAAAAGAAATATGGCAGTCACAAATTAATCATTATCTTTATCATTATATGAATATTGAGTATTTATATTATGAAATTTGTCAATATATCTGTAAATTCTATTAATATCTAACTTAGTAATTTCATATTGTTCCATATACTTAAAAATTTCCCCAGAATTATATAAATTTTGTAATTTAATAAATAGTGTAAATAGGTCTTTTTTGTCTAGACTAAAAATTTGACATAAATTTTGAATAAATAGTTGATTATTATACTCTGTACTATATTTAGTAAGAACTTTAGTAAATCGTATAGTTTTAATATCATTTTTAGTAATATTTTTTTTTAATAATAAGTTGTTATAAAAAACTTTAATTAATGAACTCATTTCATTAAATTGCCATATTTGTTTTTGAAATGTAATACGATCAATGTAATCAGCAGTGCATATATTATCTAATATATTTATGTATAGTGGAATAGTGATTTTATTATCAATTTTATTAAATGTTTCTATTATATTTTCGTGCCATAATAGTCCTACTATAGTTCTATCGGTTTCATTCATAATAATATTATGATTATTAATATTTTGTTTTTTATTTATTAGATGACGAGTAATATCTTTAGTATCTTCTGTAAAAGATTTTGGTATAAAAAGAGCAAGAGTTTCTTTATTTAATAAAATTTTAAAATTTTTATTATATAATTTTTCAATCGAACTTAGTTTACCTAAATCATTTTGAATATATGTGGTAATACTAGATAATAATTCTTTATTAGAATATATTTTGGGCATTATAAGTTGAATAATATTGGTAATTTCTTTAATAGTAGGAATAGGAAATGGTATAGTAAGACAAACTTTAATTAATTCATTAATTTTTTTATCAATATGATAATTCCCTATACAAAAAATAGGTATAAAAGAAATTTCTTCTAATTTTTGTTTTCTAGTTTTTTTGGGGCGAATTACTTTAATAAGTGAATTAATACCACCTTTATCTCCATTATTCATTCCATCTATTTCATCCATAATAATTGCTAATGGTTTAGTTTTTTTATTTAATAAAGAGAGAATATTAGTATCAGTCATATTATTTTGGGTAATAGTGTCGATAATACATTTATTTCTTATGTCTCCTGCATCATATACTATAATATCATAACCTAAACTAGTTAATATTTCTTTTACAAAATAGGTTTTACCAGTACCTGGAGGTCCATAAAGATAAACACCTCTTTTAGTAGTTAAATCATATTTATTTTTTTCAAAATTAATTAAAAATTTATTGATTTGACTAATTATATTTTCACGGCTAAGAATACTATTTAAATTTATGCTATCCATTCTTTATGTTTAATTCTATAATCTTTACAATTTAACTTTTTAAGTTTAGATATTTCTAAATGTAAATTTAATAAATATAAACATTTAGTAGCTTTATTTTTATTAGAAAAATCTGATAGAAAATATATATAATTGTAATAAATAACCTTACCATAGTTATAATTATTTATTTTAATCCATTTATTTAAATTTCTATATATAATATGTTCAAATACAAATGAGCAATCAAACCGAATAATATCTCTAATATAGGAACTATAATTATATATATATGTATCTATATAGGAATTATATTTAATATAGTATTTTTTATTTAGAAAAATTTTTTCTCTAGGATTTACGTAATAAAATATAATATCTAAAATATCATTTGGAAGATGTTCAATTATATCTATCATATTATATAATAAATATAATATAATAATTTATTCAATACCACATACTTTTTGTAGTTGCGCGCCAGCATTTGTAACACCATTCCAGGTTACACCACATCGTCTAGCCCATCTAGATTTTGCACATATAGCATCTTTACCAATAAAAGGTGGGCTATTAAAACTCATTGTATTATCTTTTCCTGTATTACAACTTCCTAAATGTTTAATATTTACACAGCCATTTTTATTAGCAGTCCAATAATCTGGACAATCACTACTTACAGGAGGAAACTTAGCGTTGTGTTCGCTTTGATATATACCATAGCCAATCCATGTTAATAAGCCAATTAGTATAATTGCAGCAATCATAACTACTATTTGTTGAAATTGCATATATAAATTATTGTAATATTTTTTTTCTAATATCTATTATATGAATTTTGTATCAAATGGAAGAGTAGATATATTAGGTCCAATTGGACCACAATTTCAATTTGCAGATAAAATACCAATAAAACAGTGTGTATCATTTAGAGATGCTTTAACAGGACAATGGACAGATACACTATTATCTTGTACATTTTTTAGTACAGAGAATATACAAATATTACAAAATGCAATAAGAAAAGGTGTATATGATAGATCAAATGGTCAGTATATAATTGCACCCCAAAACTGTAACGAATTAAAAATTATAATGAGAAGTATATTTTTACAACACGCAAATAATTTACCTTGTGATATTAAACATCAAATTATTACTCTAAATAATCTGGTAACTAATTTTGCTATAGAACAGGTATATAAGGAAGCAGTTTCATATATTAAATATAAAATAGATGCAAGTACATTATCAGTGCCAATTTCAACACCAGTTAATACAAGTCCTAAAACAAATACTTTAGAATTACAACCATTTTTTTAATTTATTATTATAATTAAATCTAAATTAAATAGTGAATTGCGTCACAGCTTAGTAATCTTATATTTAATAAAATTATTATCTTATACTTTATATAATTCTATATTTTTCATTATAATATATTTTTTAAATATTTAAACAAAATATATTATATATATTTATATTGTGTATGGATGCCCGAGTGGTCTAAGGGGGTAGACTCAAGTTCTACTGTCGTAAGACTCGTGGGTTCGAATCCCACTCCATACAATATTTTAGCAATAAACTATTAGTACTAATATGATAAATTATTATTATATTAGTAAATAATATATGAGTCGCTGTCCTCCAGGTGTAATATGTATAGAAAATATAACATTATTTTTTATAATGGTAGTTATATTTTCTGTATCACTAGGAATAATATATTTATCTAAAAATAATAATTTGAGTAAAATAGAATATAGAAATATAATAGATTTACCAAATAATATTAGTACAGGATTAATACCAAAAGCTAGTTATACATATTCAAATGTAGAAAATGATGTATTATTAAATCCATATGAAGGACCAACAAGAGATAATAGATTATTTCCTAATTTAAATATATTTTCTACTAGAATGCCAATAAATACTCCTACTCAATCATTTGATACTAGTTATAGACAAATAGGTATTTTAACACGTATAGGGAGTGATAAAGAGATGATTTTACCATTAATGGGTAGACCATTAATTACAAATAGAGATAAATGGAATTTTTATACAATGTCAGATAAAAATAGTATGATAAAATTGCCTATTAAATATAAAGGACGTAATTGTACTGCTGATATAGGTTGTGATGATTTATATACCGGTGATGTAGTTAAAGTTGAGGGATATAGTGGTAGTTTTAAAGTAACAACATATGAAAATGATATGCCAAAATATATTCCTTATATTTAAAATATTTATTATAATATATTTATATTATAATAAATAATGGCTAGAAAACCATGTGCACAATCTATACCACAATTACAAATTAATGAATTCAATTGTGGATGTAAAGAGAGTAAAGGAAGATTTAGTAGAATTGCTAGAAATGCTATATTACCTTTTTATTACGATTGTAGTAAGGTAAATGATCCAGTAAATAACTTAGAAAAATGTGAAAAAGTTTTTTATATTAAAAATCCAAAATTTTTTGCAGGCACAGCTAAAAATAATCCAGGAAGTTTAGTAACTCAAGCTATGAGATATTCACGTTTAGCAAAATCAGTTGCAAGAAATGCAAATGGTAGATCTAGCGTAAAACTATTTGATATACCACCAATTTGTATAAATATAATACAATCAGTTAATTGGTATAAACAAAATGAAACTTATTTTAGAGAAAACAATCTATTATTAGAGCAAATAAATAATTCAAAACAATTCTGTTCTTGTAATATGCCTTGGGATATAAATTTTAATACTACATCCCAAACTCTTAGGAATACTTAGTACACGGTCTAAAAAATGATTTATATAACCATTCAAATCCAGTTGGTTGTTGATAGTTTGCAACTCCAACCCAAGAAGTTCTTATATTTCCCCCACCTTTTAAATATTTTTTACTCATTTTATATTTTCTAGATTTCTTATAATATTTATATTTTTTTTTGTTTTTTTGAGTTTTATTTCTCATATTTATATTATATAAATATAAATATTTTCTAAGTTAATATTATAAATGCGTAATCACCGTAAATCAGCAGATGGTCTATACCATATTGGTAGTCAAACATTTGATAAATTAGAAGGTTCACGAGCAGAAGTTGGCCATGGTACAGCATACAAAACAAGTGGAGGACTTTTAGCTAAAGATTTAGTCTATGTAAGAAATCGTTGGAAATCTAAGAAAAAGCATGAAACAGCAAAACGTGAGCAAAGATTACAAAAGCATGGATATTTTGCACAAAAAGGTAAGTTTGGGTATATTAAAAAGACTCCAAAAAAGTCTAGAAGTCCATCTCGAGTACGTAGAGCAAGAACAATTGGAGGAACAAGAAAAAAGAGATAAAATAATAAATAATAACTTAATATTTTTATTTATTATTTTATTATTTTAATATTTTTTAACTTTGTAATTTTTCTAAGTCGAATTTTAAACGGGTATATTATTTTAAAATTAGTAATTATATTATATAGAGGTAATATTAATAACTGTAAAAAAAATATTTACTCCAGTATAAATAACTGAACCAATTGTAAAATAATATTTTGATTTAATCATTTAATTATAAAATATATTAATAATTTTATAATATATTTTATTATTAAATATTATATGTCTAAAGCTATTCATGAAAAAGTAAGTAGAATAGTTAATAATACAGATAAAGTTCCTACTATTGTAAATAACGATAGCAATTTTGTAGTAATAACATATTGGTGGGGAAGTGGTAAATTAAATAGAAATACAGCTAGACCGTGTACTTCATTTTATGAAGATTATCTTAAAAAAATAAATAATTATATGATTTCATTAATTAATACAGCAGTTGGAAGAGAGATTTATAAAACAGGAGGTACTGTAGACGAAGATAAGTTAATTAGTACTATATTTAAAAATTTATCGGAATATCCAAAAATTTTTGAAGGACTATATGATGCAATTAGTAACAAATTAGTAAAACATTATATTAATGATATATGTGATTATAAAAAAATAGATGAAAAGATACCAGACAGATTTGCAGAATTAAAAAAAAAATATCCTGACTTTGCTAAGGATATAACATCAAAAACACCTGAATCATTAACATATGAAATAGCAGGTATTATAATTAAAGGTATATTAAGAAACAGTGATAATTTAAAAAAATTATATAAAATACAACAAGAATATAATTCATCTAAAAAAGAATATTTAAAATATAAAAGAACACAAGAAATAGAGAGTAAAAATCAAGAAAATTTAAAAAAAATACAACAACTTCAGTTATTATTATTTACACGCAAAGATGAAGATGATTTTTTAAAAGATTCTACAACTACTTTAGCTAGACAAATAGAACCAACAAAAAAAATAGATATAGATTTGGGTATTTTAGCCAATAAAGTAATGAAATTAAAAAAAGAAAAAGAAACTATTAATAAAGATATTATTGATGTACTTAAAAAAAAACACCAACAACCAAATGGAGCAAATGAGTCTATTTTCGATGAATTAATAAATTTATTGGAATACTTACCGCCTATTAAATTTGAGGATATGATATCAAACTGGGAAAAGTCATGTAGAGAAAATAACTGTAACTATTTAGCAGTTGAATATCCTGAATTTACCCAAGAAGGTGGTTATCAATTAGCAATAAATGCTAAACCAAAATTTATTGAGAAAGCATTAAAGATCTGTAGTGGAAGATCAGTACTCTATATAGATGGAGATATGAATATAAGAAAATATCCAGCAATTTTTGATATAAAAAATGTAGATTTTATGGCAAGAGGTTGGTGGATAGATCCTCGTTCAAGTTGGAAAATGGAAGAAAGTATTATGTATGATCCATATAATTTTGAAACATCAGGAGGCACTATGTTTTTTTCATCATCTGAAGAATCTAAGAAATTAATCAATTTATGGATCAGTGCAGCAGAAAATCCTATAAATGATGGAAAAGCTGATGATAGAGTATTATCTCTAATTTTTAATACAAAAGGTGTGCTAACTTGGATTAGAATAATACAACTACCCATTGAATATTTATGGTTAACTTTAGATTATGATCAACGTATGTTAGAATATGTATATGATTATAATTTTGCAAATATGGATTCTACAATATTTATAGACCATCCTGAATGTCTAACAAGTGAAGATACTGCTTCTGGTGCTGGTGCATCATCTAATAGACAACCTAAATTTTATGATTTTTTGGAAGATGTTTATCCTTGTGTTGAAACTTCTCACGAATATATTATGTTTAAAGAATTAGTTGAATCTTATCCACAATCAGCTAAACAAGTTACAGATTATTTACAATCACCAAGTAAACAAGAAGAACAGAAAGAATTAATAGGAAAAATATTAGAGATAGATAAAGAATTACTAATTGCTCCAGAATCTGATCATAAAGATTTAAGAATGACACGAAATACTTTAAAAAATGAAAAAGATCTTATAAAATATTTGCCATATTTTTATTGGTATTATCATTATATGGGAGGTGTACATTACATAGATGATGGTAATGCTGATTTAATAGATAGTGGATATGTTGAGCCAGGAAATGAAGTAGAGGAAAATTCACAACCATTAAATGTAGTATCCTACATTGATAAATTTGGTAATAAAAAACATCCAAATAGCAGTGGAGAAACAGTCAATCAAGTTGCAGAGATAAATATGTCTTCAGTTAGTGAAATAGAATTAGACAATTTCTACAAACCAAATAGTGATAAATTTATATTAAAAGACTATTCAACACATACTGAAATTGTACCAGAAGATTATATTTGTTTTACAAATAAATCGTTGTTAAGAGTATTACTTTCACTCTTACTAAAAAAACGTGTTGTTATAATAAATCCAGTCACTTTTGAAGGTTATAATACTGAATTATATAGTAAAATAGTTAGTAATATTGATATAATATACAAAAATGTTGATTTGGTACTTAATCCAATTCATAGTGTATCATCTAGACGTAGTGAGTTTTATAAACCAGAAATAAATTTACATCAGCCTATTTTATTTAAATATGAATCCAGATTAGTAGATTTTCTCTCTATACAATTAAATATAGAAGACTTATCAATACTTCTAAAAAATGGATCATATGAATTTATGTCACTAATTAGAATAGCATATATATTACCAAAAAATAAAATTAAACCAGTAGAAACACTAGCTGGAGGCAATAAAGATATTATAGATAAACGTATACCTAAATACAATATAAATACAACAATAAATGAATATCTTTATATATTAGAAAATCCAATTAAACAAATAAAAAATAAAAATAGTAATAAAAAACATACAAAAAAAAAGAATAAGCAAAAAAAACATAAAAAAATAACACATAGATTAAAATAATCTATTTAAATTCAGGATTCCATTCATTAGTACCATTAATAAATTTTAAGACAAAATTATCAGTAGGTTCTTGTATATCTCTGCACTTAGCATGTTCAAAATCAATAATCCATAAATTTTCACCTTTATCTAACATAAAATTATATCCAGTAATATCTGGATATTCAACAAGATAACTATTCATTAAATTAATTGTTTTCTGAATAATGTTAATTAATTTTTTGGGCACATTTTCAATATCTTCCCCATAAATATTAGATAAATTATCACCATATATCATTTGCATACTAAGTCGTTTATTTTCACTATCATAATTATATATTTTTGGAACCTTAATATTAATATGATTTTCTTTAGAATTTGAGTTATTTTTAATTAAGTAGTAAACCCATTCATGTATAAAATATTCGTTTTCACTAACGTTTTCTTTTACAAATATATTACTCATATTGATAATTAATTTTATATAAAATAATTATCAATTTATTTTTTATTATTAGGTTTATTATTATTATATTTAATATACTCGGTTTCTAACTCTTCTAGTTCATCTAACCAAATAGTTTCGATAGTTTTCTTTTCTAATTCTTTAAACTGGTTTTCTTTATTATTTTTATCTTTTAATATTTTTTCGATGTTTTCAGTACTAACACTATCCATAGGCATTTTAGTTAAATAATTATATGGTTGTTTACTATCATCTGGATTTTTATCAAAATTCATATCAGTTAGTAATTGTACAATAATATCATCCCGCTTTTTACGTAGATCAATCTTATCATCTAGTGTCTCTACTATAAATCTAGCTCGATTAGATAAAATTACTAGTTCCCGTTTAAGAATATCTAGTTGATTTTCTTTACGACTAACATAATATTCATATCTAATAGGATAATATGCTTCAACTATTTCAGATGCATTTTCATATTTTTGTAAATGTTCATTATGATCAAATAGGTGCATATTATTTGTTGAATGTGTAGTAAATAGTTTTAGTAATTTTTCTAATTCACTAACTTTTTCAGTACAATTACCACTAATATCTTTAATATTTTGAATAAGATTTTTTAAAACTCCTGGATAAAACTCAACTATAAAATTAACATCAGATTCTGTAGATAAATCATCAAAATCTTTAACAAATGCTTTATGATCTTTACTTTTATTATCAATTAATGTTTCTAAAAATTCTTTATAATCTTGAGTCCATGTTCCAACTGGCAATTCTATAATCTCAATCTTATTATCACTAATTTTTTTATAATTGCCTTTAATTAAGTATTTTTTGGGTGCAATAAGTTTAATTGTACCTTTGAACCCTCTATAATATGGTTCTATTTCAATGTCGCTGTCTTTATTTTTGAGTAAAAGTTTTACTTTTTTGATAATTTGTAATGGATTATAACACATAATATCTGTACTAAATCCAGTGCCAATCCCTTTTGAACCATTTACTAAAATCATAGGAATAATAGGAACATAATAGATTGGCTCAACTTTATCACCATCATCTTCTAAATATTCAAGAATATTATCATCTTCTTGTCTAAAGATAAGTCTAGTTAAAGTATTTAGATGTGTAAATATATATCTTTCAGATGCAGCATCTTTTCCTCCAAGTAATCTAGTTCCAAATTGACCTTTTGGTTCTAGTAAATTAATATTATTTGATCCAACAAAATTCTGAGCTAAACCTACAATTGATGAATTTAAACTAGCTTCACCGTGATGATAGCCTGAATGTTCTGAAACATAACCACTAAATTGTGCAACTTTAATTTCACTAGTTAGACGTTTCTTAAATGCCGAATAGATAATTTTTCTTAAACTAATTTTAAAACCATCAATTAAATTTGGAATAGAACGTTCATTATCGTATGTTGAGAAATGGATAAATTCTTTATCAATAAATGTTTCATATGTAACTTGACATTGACTAGTATCAATAAAACTATTTCTATCATATGTTGATAACCACAGTTTTCTATCATCACTACGTTTTTTATTAAAGATCATATCTATTTTACTAGATGAACCTTCGCCAGTTGAATTAAATGAAACAATTTTTTTATGTTGAAAATATTCTTTAAACTCTTTACTAGTACTAGTACCTAAACCCTTATAATATTTAATAGTCCAACTATTAGCATCATTTGTTTTTTTCCATTCATTGAATTCACCTTCATTATAAAATTCCTTAACTTGATTACCTCGTTTTGCTTTTAAAATAGGAGTATTCATATATCCAATAAAGTCTGGAATTTTAACAAGTGATTTCCATAAGGATTCAAAGAGATTTAAACCTAATCCTTTAATATGACTACCATCTAAATCTTGATCTGTCATAAAAAGGATTTTACCATAACGAAGTTTAGTAGTAACATCTTTTTCAGTATATTCTTTACCGTGTTCTAATCCTAAGATTTGTTTAATTTCAGTGATTTCTTTATTACCTCCAATTTTAGAGAGTGGTTCCCCTCTTACATTTAATAATTTACCTTTCATAGGATAAACGCCAATAATATTTCTATCTTCTCTTGTTAGACCAGATACAATACCAGCTTTAGCTGAATCTCCCTCACATAATATTAGTGTACATTGACCAGATTTAGCTGTTCCTGCAAAATTTGCATCTATTAATTTAGGAATACCACGAATTGATTTAGTTTTAGAACCATCTTGCTTTTTAAGAGTTTTTGTTTCTTTTACTTCAGTAATTTGACAAGCAGCGCTCATTATTCCCATTTTTGCAATTTTTTCAATAAATTTATCACTTACATTACATTGAGAACCAAATTTAGATATAGGTGTATTCATATAATCTTTTGTTTGACTATCATAATTTGGATTTATAATATCACATCTTAAAAATAACATTACTTGTTCTTTGATTGAAGATGGTTTAACATCAACCTTTTTTTTCTCTTTAATATATTTTATAAGTTTTGTAGTTATTTGATTCATAATATAATCAACGTGTTTACCGCCTTTTGATGTATATATACCATTAACAAATGAAATTTGACTAAACTCACCTTCTGGGGCTAATGTAATTGCATATTCCCATCGCTCATTAGCCTCTTCATATTTTATTTCATTATCACCAGTAACTAATTTAATATATTGTTGAAAATTTTTTAGTGGTATAATTTTAGAATCTAATTTTACTTTAACAATTTTATCTGTAACAGCGGCAATATCATATATTCTACGTTTAAATATATTTATCATATCATTATCTAATCCATTTACTAACCCTAATCGTTTATAATCAGGTTTAAATTCAATTTTAGTATATGGTTTATTTTTACATTTTACAATTTTAGGTTTATCAATATTATCAAGATTATTATGAAATTCTTGAGTATATTTTAATCCACGTTTATGATCAATTGTTTCTATTTTACCCCATGTAGACCAAATAAATACTAATTTTACACCAAATCCATTTTTACCTCCAACTATTTTTTCTTCACTTTTGTTATAATTTGTTGATGTTCTTAAATGTGCAAATATTAATTCTGGAATCCAAACTTTATATTCAGGATGTTCTGCAATATCAATTCCATTGCCATCATTAATCATTGTTATAGTACCATCATCACTAATAGATATATCAATATATGTAACAGGAATACAATTATCTTCATTATTACTAATAGCTTGTTGCATTCTAACAACATGATCTCGGCAATTTACAATGGCTTCATCAAATAGTTTATATAGCCCAGGATTATATAAGATTTGCTTTTTTAATATATTATCTTCTGAAAATATAAATTCATTAGATTCTATTAGTTCTACTGATCCAATATATGTATCTGGATTATCTAAAATATGTTCTTTATCACTCTTTTTCTGATATTTATTAAGATCAGTCTTTGATGTAGATGACATTTATTAATATGTTTACTATTCTTTTAAATTATTTTTCAATTTTTTTAAAGTTATATTATATAATGCGAGATAGTCAAAATTATACAAAAAAAACTAAAAGAGTAAAAAAGAAAAAATATAGAAATTTAGTATATACACAAAAAGCAGGTAAAAGTATATTAGGAAGGTGCTATATAATAGATTTACCAAATAATAATGTAAAAGTTATAATAGGACGGCGGAGATATTATACAAAACATTTTGATATAAATCCTATAGCAAAAAATTTATTGAGAGATATTGCAAATGATCCATTTAAAAAAAATAATTGCATCGCAATTGCAAGGCAATTAGATATAGAGTTTAAACAACTAAAACAAGAATATAAAAAATAAAATTATTATATAATATGAATAATATGAATGAAAATACAAGAAAATTATTTTTTAATAAATTATCAAAAAAAAAAGATACTTTATTAAAAAATGATAATTTGGGAAATTTAAAAAAAAAAGGGTATTCAGAAATAGAGTTGATAAAATATAATGCAGAAATAGAGAGAAGAGCATTAGCTAATAAATTAGAATTACCAAGTAATACATCTTGGAAGATAATTGTTGAAAAAAATAATGAAATAGTTGAAAATAAAGCCATTAGATTTAAATAAATTAACTATTTAAAGATTTTATTAAAAGGTATTTCTATAATGGATGAGAATTTTCAAAAATCTGGTAATATTCTAACAATTCAAACAATTCAAATAGCACCATTTAGAACATTAATGACTGCATTAAAAGATATACTTTTAGAAACAAATATTACATTTAGTCCTGATGGTATTAGAATAATAAATATGGACAAGTCGCATACAATTCTAGCCCATTTATTTTTACAAGCCCAAAATTTTGAATACTATGATTGTAAAGAGGAAAAAATAGTAATTGGAGTAAATATGTTTCACTTATTCAAATTAATTAATACAATAGATAATGATGATACATTAACATTATATATTGAAGAATCTGATTATGTAGATGGTATTGTTCATCATTTAGGTTTAAAATTTGAGAATGGTGATATTAAACAGTGTAAAACACAAAAATTACGTTTAATTGAACCAGATAATGAAGAATTAGCAGTACCTAATGTAACTTTTGCATCTATTTTAAATCTACCATCAACTGATTTTCAGAAAATAATTAGAGATTTAAGTATTATTTCTGATAAATTAGAAATAAAATCAGTAGGTAATGAATTAATTTTTAAATGTCAGGGACAATTTGCAAAAGCAGAGATAAGAAGATCTGAAACAGGTGGTCATATGGAATTTATTCAAAAAGATCCAAATAAAATAATTCAAGGAGAATTTTCTTTAAAAAATTTAGGATATTTTATTAAGTGTACAAATTTATGTAGTCAGATAGAGATGTATTTAGAAAATGATTTACCTTTAGTTGTAAAATATAATGTTGCTTCTCTAGGAGAAATTAAATTATGTCTAGCCCAATTACCACCAAATTAACTAATAATTGTTTTTATTTTTTTTCTAAAAATATAATAAGTGTTATAAATGCAGCAATTGAACAAGCTGCTGCGCCAACCGCATCTATTATAGGATCATTATTATGTCCTAAAACTACTAAGTACTCTCCTATAAACCATATAATACATCCTGTAAATGCTATTAATAGTGCTATAAAATTAAATATATTATGATATTTTTTAAAGATAGTATATTTATTATTTTTAATAATATTAAATATACTATCTTTAAAAAATATAGATATACCATATCCACTACATAAAATAATTATAATTAATAGAATTATTGTTATAATATTCATTTATATATATATAAATAAATATTATAATTATGAATCATTAATATGTTTTTTAAATAAACAACCTTGTCTTGTTAATCCATCTATATCAATTATAATATTTGGATCAATATTATCACAATTAGAAAACCATATTTTTACAATACAAAAATTTTTTTTTGGTGAAATAGTTATACCTGTAATATTATCACTGTAATCTTCACAAGTTAATGTTTCACCTAGTAGAACATAAGATAATTTTTTCCAACTATCGCCAACCACTTTATTATTAATTTTATAAGAAAAACAACCACCATTTCTATTTTTCTCATCTTCCCAAGTAGGATATATACCTTTTCTCATTACAAATAACATACAGTTTTTTATAATCGATTCTGGAAGATTTTCAAATAGTGTAGTTGCATCTTCAACTGAATTAATATCAGAAATTTGTTTATAACTATCTAAATTCCAATTTGTATCGTGCGGTAGATGTGACCAAAGTGTCCATGTATCTAACAATTTAGACTTGGATATACTACAATTATCTATTTGTTCTACCATGGTATCCATAATATATCTCTGTAAAATAATTTTTATATCATTTTTATCTAAGTTAATTGATCTATATGATAATTATGTGTTCCTAATTTTATAAATTGAGAACTATTTAGTTCTATTTCATTTGCATTATGATCAATTAAACTTATTTTAATATTATCTAACTCTTCGTTTAAATAATTCATACAAAACCAATTATTAAAATTTTTATCAAATAAAATAGAATTTTTAATATAGTATGATCTATTCTCATTATATAAATATTTAGTGATATCTATGTTTTTATTATCAGATTTAATCATTACTAATATAAATCTAAACTTACATATATCAGGAATTATTTTTAGATAGTCTAATATACTATAATCATCACTAACTTTTACTAAATTTTTATCATTATTATTATAATTTACTACAAAATAATCAGCTTTTGGTATGTTATCTATATTATTAAAATTATTTTTTTGAATGACTCTATTATTTTTTATAAATAAAATATCATTATTTGTATTAAAATACATCCATACTTCATAGTATAGTTTATTAATATATAGTAAAAATTGTCTAAAGTAATAGATAAATAATAATAAATTATTTAGTAAAATTTTTTTTAAATGATTATATTCCATTATATATAGATATAAAATTAGAAAGTTTTATATCTATTTAACTAATTATTTTTTGATTTTGGTATAAAAGTATTAGAATTAGGATCTAAACCAAATGCAAATAGTAATGTACTACTTATTATTGTCATAAATATAAATGGTACAAAAACTATAAACCATGAAATAATACCTAAACCTTTTTTACATAAAATATTAAGTACTAATGTAAATACTATCATAACTAAAAATTTCATAAATGCTGAATTATATAATTGTTTAAATGTATCAATGATTATATGTGTAAGAGAAAATCCTATATATACGATTGCTGGTGCACAAACTTGCATTATTATATAAATATAATAATATTATATTTATATATCAGATCTATCTTCTCTTAGATTTTTTATTTGATTTTTTATTTGATTTTTTCTTCTTTTTTTTCTTAGATTTTATGTTTTTTTTTGTCCTTTTTTTCCTCCATATGAACGTTTTGACATACTTTGTTGATTACTTCTAAATCTTTCAAGAGCGCGCATATAACCTGGGCCTCCAGGTTGATACTCTTTTTCATTAAATTCACTGAATTTCTTTTTATTTATTGCATCTAAGTTTCTTCTAACAGACTTTTTTATACTATCCATACTATCTTTATTATAAAAATCAATTGATTTTTTATCTTTTTCTAAATTTAGTTTACCAACATTTTTTAAGGTGCCTTTCATTACTAAATTGTAGTCATATAATTCATAGGTATCTTTATCTAATGCATATGTTTTATTATCATATTTAAGTTTTCTTAATTTAAGAGATCTTTTAACTAAATTTGATCTATCCATATAATATTATATTTTATTTTTTTTTATTGAAGTGTGCTATGCCATTATCATCAAAATATCCTACTTTTTCACCAATATCATCATCTACACAAGAATAAATTTCTCCTCCTACTTCATTATTTGTAAAATATTCTTTTCCTTGTATTTCAATTAATTCAACTTCCTCTTCCTCCTCCTCTTCTTTTTCCTCTTCTCTTTCCTCTTCTCCTTCCTCTTCTTTATCTTCTTCTCTTTCCTCTTCTTCTTCATCCTCTTCTCTTTCCTCTTCTACTTCCTCTTCTTTTTCCTCGCCTACTTCCTCTTCTCTTTCCTCTTCTTCTTTATCCTCTTCTCTTTCCTCTTCTTCTTTATCCTCTTCTCTTTCCTCTTCTTCTTCATTCTCTTCTTTTTCCTCGCCTACTTCCTCTTCTCTTTCCTCTTCTCTTTCCTCTCCTACTTCCTCTTCTCTTTTCTCGTGACTTTTGTATTTACTGTTCTTGATATCTTCATCGGTTAATTTTTCTATTTTGATTTTTTTTTCTGATTCTTCTTCTGATTCTTCTTCTGATTCTTCTTCTGATTCATCTTCTGATTCTTCTTCTGATTCTTCTTTTGTTTCTTCTTTTGTTTCTTCTATCTTTTCTGCAGGTTGTTTATTAATATCTGATTCATAATTACTACTTTCACTTGATGTTTCTTCATCACTAATAATTTCATCTTCAACGCTAGAAGACTCATACTTATTGTCTTTTTTATAGACTTTAACATTTAAATTATTACTAATAGTGTCATTATTATTTTCATTACAAGGCTTTTTTACTATATCATTAATAATTAGAGATATATCGGTGTAGTTTTTATTGTCATTACTTGAACTAGTATTATTTTTTAATTTATTATAGTCAATAAGTAAATCATTATATTTAGATTGTAAATTTTTAAAACAAGGCATCTCTTTAACTAGATAATCTAGTTGCTCAAGTAAATTAAATGTAGAAATATCTCTATTAATTTCTTCAAGAATAGGATTAAATTGATTAGAAAGAGTATTATTAACTTCATTTATAACTTGTGATTTTAGTACTTTAATAAGATTATCATATTTAGTGATAGTATTAGCCATAATAATATAAATAGTATTATTAGTTTTAATATCATTTAAAAAATAATATAATAATTTATAAATGGAAGAAAAAGATAATAAAACAAAACGAGAAATTCTAATTGATAGCATTTTAGAAAAGACAAATAAATATTCAAGAGAACAACTAGAAAAAATTTTAGATGAAAAAGAAAATCAATTAATAGAATTTGTTCTTAGACAAACAAATATGAAGAGGGAAGATGTAATAGAAAAATTAAATAAAAATGATTTTGATAGTATTAAAGTTATAAAAGAACATTTTGGAATAAAAGATAAGAAAAATAATAATGTAGTAAGTGTAAATCAACAAGTATATCGTGAAATAAGGGGATTTATGGATAAAGCAGCAAAACAATATAGATTTAGTAAAGAGTTAGAGAAACGTAAAGAAGAGATGTTAGAATTTATAAGAGAGAGAGAAAATAGAGTAAATGAAAATAAAAAATTATTAACTACAGTAGAAGTATCACATGAAGAGGTACAAGAAAATTAAATAAATAATATATAAAAAATATTTATTTAATGTTAAATTGCTCATTTAGTATATCATTTTTTGTAATATTTTTAAATTCTTTTTGTGGAATGTATTTATTTATAGCAGCGGGTATACCTTTTGCATTTAATAAATAATCATCACTATCATCGTGTAATTCTGGCATAGATCTTACTAAAGGTTTATCAACAACTAATAATAATCTTTCACTTTTGAGTAATTTTCTATATTCTTGAATTGATAAAGTACCATAATATTTATCTAGTAAATAAAATGGAGAAGGTGCCGGCTTAATATTTTTTTTATAATCATATATTTTACCATATATATAATTTAATAAATAGTATCTTTCAAATCTACAAGTACTATCAATATTTTTTTCATTCATTAAATATGCGCAAGCACATTCTGGACTACAAAAACATCCGTATACATGAAAAAGATTATTTAATTGAAATTTAGGTATATAAATTGGAGTATTGTCAAAATCACAAGTACAAAAAAAACAGGCAGACTTTTTATCACATATATTATCTATATGTAAAGAAGTAGATAGTTTTTCTAATTTTTGCCAAATTATTTTACTATTATCAATAGTATTGTCACTAATAGAATTTGATATATTATTAGAAGTACTTGAACTAATAATATTATTATTAGTTACATTATTTGATAATTGTAAATAATTAAAATCATAATTTTTAGTATTATTAAATTGATAGGTATCAATTTGGGTATTTTCACTACAATGATCAATATCTTGTTTACTACATTTTAAATGTAGTATAATATTTGGTATAATATTACTAATAATATTATCATTTTGTATATTATTAACAACTTTCCCACCTTTTGGCTTTCTTCCGCGTTTTTTTGGTATTTTTTCTTCTATTACAGTGGGTATTTCAGATTCTGTAATAATATTAACTGTTTCTATTTTAGCTTTTCTTCCTCGACGTTTTTTTTCAGTTGAAGAGTCCATATAACTATTTATTAAAAAACTAATTTAAATACTTTTAATAATTCAATTAATAAAATTAATTGATGGATAGTAAAACCTGATTATTTAAAACAGGCTTAATAGTAAGAGAAACATTATTAGTTAATAAATTATTTACATTAAGATAACAATGTCTACATAAAGGAATATAATTATGATTACCAATAACTTCTTGTTGTTTTTCACAAGAAACTCTATGGGTAAATAGAGATTTACCATTGCAATTATTACATTTACCATATAATTTAGTTAATTGATCAGCATGTGGTATTAAATCCCACATATCACCAAATTTATCTCTCTTAAAATCACTATCTAATCCACAAATAATTACATGTTTATTATGATGTTCGACTAATCTAATAATACTATCTTTTAAGTCGGAAAAGAATTGAGCCTCATTAATAAATATATGTGTTGTTTTTGAAAAATCAGGATGATCAAATATTTGAGATAAAAATTCAATATTAATTGAAGGGATAGATTTTTTATTATGAGAAGCAATTATATTTTCTCCATATCTAGTATCTTTATGATAATTAAATGCTATACAGAATATAGTTGATAGCAAAATATTATGAGGTTTAGATATTAAACTATATGTGTTATATATATTAATTAACATTTCAGTTTTACCTGAAAACATAGGACCCATAATAATTTCAAGATAACTCATTTTCAAATAATATATATATATTATTTTAAACTCAATTTTATTTTAAAGCTATAATTAGAATATTTGTAATGGCTAGTAAAAAATATATTCCATGGGTAGAAAAATATCGACCAACCGATTTTCAAAATATAGTATTAAATAGTGAAAATAAAACCATTTTTAGTAATATTTTTAAAAAAAATTATATGCCTAACTTGTTATTATATGGGCCACCAGGAACAGGTAAAACAACAACTATAATAAATTTAATTAATGAATATCAAAAGAAAAATGATCAAGAAAATAAAGGATTAATGATACACTTAAATGCATCAGATGAGAGAGGAATAGATATAATAAGAAATCAGATAAATAATTTTGTAAATTCAAAAACTATGTTTACAAATGGTATTAAATTTGTAGTATTAGATGAAATTGATTATATGACAAAAAATGCTCAACAAGCATTAAAATATTTACTTCAAGAATATAAAGAAAATATAAGATTTTGTCTAATTTGTAATTATATCAGTAAAATAGATGATTCTTTGCAAAATGAATTTGTAAAACTTAGATTTAATCAATTACCCAAAGAAGATATTATTAATTTTTTATCAAAAATTAATAGAGAAGAAAATTTAAAACTATCAGATTATCAGATAGAATCAATTTATAATACATATAATTCTGATATAAGAAGTATGATTAATTATATGCAATCAAACCAATTAGTAATCCAAAATACAAAAGTAATTGACAAAGAACTTTTTAAAAATATAAATAATATTATTATAAAAGGTGATAATAAAAATTTTAATAAAGAGATGTATAAATTGTTAACTATATATAATATTGATTTAGATACGGTAATTAAAGATTATTGTAGTTATATTATACGAAATAATATGTTTAAAATAACTAGTACTATTTTAAAAGAGATTGAAATCATTATACATAATGTAGATAATGATTGTAATAATAAAATTAATTTATTATTTTATTCTTTATCGGGCAAGTTAGTATCATAAAGAAATTTAATTCTCTGTTCCAATCTAGTTTTCCAACAATCTGGGGGAGACATTTTATTAGGATTGAAAAAATTTAAGTTTATTTCATATTCGCTTGATAAATGGTCAACAGACCGTTTTGGAATTGAGATTGGAGCAGAAATAGGTAATTTTTTTTCAACAGGAACAAAGATTTTTTTAGGTTGTACTATAGTTGTTTCATTTAAAAATGATGATAACATTTTATAATTTAAATTTAGAAAATAATTGAAATAAATATAAAGAATTTATTCTATTTAAAATAGAGATGGATGATGTTTTAAATAATGATATTGATATTGATAGTGCGTGGTCAACATTTTGTGAAGAAGGAAATATAGATAATAATTATTTAAATGATTTAAAGGAAACCTCAGATAAAAATATTCCTAAAGCTACAGATATATATATATCAACCAAAACAAAAATAGCGTATTTAAATTGTTTAATAGATTTAAATACAATATTTTGGAAAGTATGTGTAATCCCATATCATAAATTAGAAGAGGGTGTAGTTAAAAAACAGATGAAGTTTAATTTTACAGATGAAGAAAGTGTTCAAGAAATGAGATTAAAACTAAAAAATACAAATAATGTTGATGAGCAGATTATAAGTAGAATAATTAATCCTAATGGACGTATTAAATTTAGAGATATTAGAAAAATTAGTATTGGTCTATGTCAAAAAGATATTACTTCATATAGATCAAAAAAACGGAGTGCATTTTATAATTGTTTTGTCTTATTACTTCGTATAAGACAAAAAGATATATTTAAAGAAATACATGTCAAGGTATTTAATACAGGTAAATTAGAAATTCCAGGTATTCGTGATGATAATACATTAATTTCTACTCTAGATCTTCTAGTGAATATATTAAGAAAATATTCAGATGACGAATATATTAATTATGATTTAAGTAAATCAGAAACTGTATTAATTAACTCAAATTTTAATTGTGGATTTTATTTGAATCGTGATAAATTATTAGATATATTAAAATATAAGTATAAGATCGATTGTGTTTTTGATGCGTGTCAATATCCTGGTATTCAATGTAAGTATAATTATGTAAATAATGATATTGCATATAGATTATCATTTATGATATTTCGAACAGGAAGTATTTTAATAGTTGGTAAATGTGATGAAGATGTTTTATTTAAAGTATATAATAATATTAAACAGATATTAGATAATGAATATCTAGATATCTATGTAATTAATCCTGATACACTAAAAACAACTACAAAATTACCTAATAAAAAAAATAAAAAAAGAATTATTTATGTTTCATAAGTTATTAAGGGGAGACCCCTTAAACACCCAGTAGAGCAAGAACTC
>TARA_B110000027_G_scaffold80663_1_pt1 | contig 34306 bp, 32 predicted proteins | sample TARA_B110000027 | Tara Oceans TARA_B110000027 (sample SAMEA4397101) | marine metagenome | biome: Polar Biome; feature: [SRF] surface water layer (ENVO:00010504); material: water (ENVO:00002006), including particulate matter (ENVO:01000060) such as... | depth 5 m
TTGAGTAACTAGTACTAATAAATCTCTGTAATTTTCTTCCTTTGTCTTTTCTAAGTGAGAGTGGCCAATTTGATATCTCCTTAATATTTTGTGAAATAGATTTTATTGCTGTATCAGTTATCACTCCTTCATTTTTTGTGAAATTATCAATTTGTATATCTTTATTTACTAAGCTTGGTAGTTCTAAAGCGGCAGATTCAAGTACTGATAAACTTAGAACTTCACTTTTAGATAATAAAATATTTGCCCATGAAGAGGATAAAATTTTTAGTTTCTCTTTTCCAAATACTGGTTCTTTTATAAAGATATTCTCTTTATTTTTTATTAGTTCAATTAACTGAGAGTAATAATTTTCATCATCTCTTATTCCATAAATATTTAATTTCCAATTAGGGGGCAATTTTGCCCCATCAAATGCTTCTATCATTAAGATTAAATTTTTGATGGGATGTATTCTTCCAAAATATACAAAGTTATTATTGAGATTTAAGTTTTGCTTATTTACATCAAAAGGAATGGGATTTGGAATAAAGTGTATGGTTGCTTTTTTAAAATACTTATAAATTGATTTAGTTTCTTCAGATGTGATTGATATAAAATTTATACTTTTGACTGAAATCAAATTATAAATTTTAAGAAAAAAGATTTTAATTAAATAATTAATTGTATTTTTATTTTTTAATGCTGCATCTAAGAGCATTCCATGTGTGTGAACAAAAAAAGGAATAGAAAGTCTTGTACAGTGAAAGATTGTAATAAAGTTGATCCAACGCCAAATACCATGGATATGCACTAGATCATGCATTTTAACTATTTTTTCAATTTCTAAATTAATTTTATAAAAATTAAATAGGAAATTTTTTTTTATAATTAGAATTTGATTCTCATCTTTGAAAAGGTTTTTTTGAAGTGATGTGGTAAGAATATGATGTTTTATTTCTTTTTTTTCTTCTATATAGTCTATTAAAAAAAATATTAAGGATGAAATACTATAATTTTTTTTTGTTAATTCATCGGTAATATGCAAAATATTCATAAAGATAAAAAATAAACAATTATATACCATGACAAAAAGTTTAATTAAAGAAGTAAGTAAATTTTACAATAAAAGTGGATGGAAACTAAAAAATAAAATTTCTACGGACGCTACTTTATTTGAAGACTTAAGAGAACATTCAAAGGAATATATTAAACACTGCAGACTGAGAATACAAAAGCATATCCCAAAAAAAGGGAAAAATATTTTAGATTTTGCATCAGGTCCGATTCAATATAAGGAATATTTAAGTTATTCTAAAAATTTCAAACTTAGGCATTGTGTTGATTTTTCAAAGGATGCCATTAATCAGGCTAAAAAAAAGTTAAAACTAAATGGAAAATATTACTACAATGATTTTTTTAAAATTAAATTTAAGAAAAATTTTTTTGATTGCTCAATAAGTTTACATACAATTTATCATATTCATAAAAATAATCAAAAAAAAGCTATTGATAAGTTGTTAACTATAACCAAAGAAAACTCTCCTTTAATTATAGTTTATAGTAATCCAAATACTCTTATTAATAAATTTAAAAAACTGGTAAATTATAGAAATAAAGAACGTCAAAAAATTTATTTTTTTTGTCATCCAAAAGTGTGGTGGAAACAATTTGAGAATATTGCTGAAGTGAAGTTCTACCCTTGGAGATCATTTTCTTCTCAGCATCAAAAAATTATCTTTCCAGATAATATTTTAGGAAAACTAATGTTTAAATTAGTTTTTATTCTTGAGACATGGTTTGGAGATTTTTTTGTAAATAATTTTCAGTATTATTTTATAGTTCTTAAAAAAAAAAAATTACTTTAATTTACTTACAATGAATGAATAAGTTACGAAAAAAAATAGTAATATTATAAGGTAATTATTGTAAAAAATTCCAATAACTGGTGGTGTAATTAGCATAATTTGTATTATGCCAACAGTTTTTATATATGAATATTTTTTAAGCAACAAATGATGTAAGTGATTCCTATCTGATGAAAAAGGGTTCTTCTTAACTAAAATTCTGCTTATAAATAGTCTCATTAAATCTAGACCAGGTAATATCATAAATAATACAACTTGATCAGCTTTTAAAGCCTCTGTTTCATTATATAATTTTATAAAAAAATAACCAATAATGTAAGCTAAAAGATAACTACCACCATCTCCCAGAAAAGATTTACTTTTAGAGTTTAAAATTAGAAAAGTAACTATGGATAGATATAAGGTTATAAAAAAAATCAGATGATAATTATTAAAAATAAAAAAAGTTAAAACTATCAGAGAATACAATCCAACTTGTAAATTTATTCCATCAAACATATTTATAGCATTTATAAAAAGTAAAAAACATAATAATGACCAGAAAAAACCAGTATAGCCAATATGATATTGATGAGTCAAAAAACTTACATTAATATTTTCTATGATCAAATAGTCTTGGAAAAAAATAGTTGGTATTAAAATTAATAATATAAATACAAATTTTTTATTTGCTGAAATATCATATTTATCATCTAATAACCCTACACAAAAAATTAGCAAGCTTGATAAAAAAAAAATTATAAATTCAAATTTATCTTCGAATAAAGTAAAGTCTTTAAAGGAATCTGCTAAATAAAATATACTGAAAAAAAAAATATTAAAAAAAACTATTAGTCCTCCTGTTATTGGAGTTTTATTTTTATGAAATTTTCTAATTTTATTTGGACTATCAAATATATTAAATTTTGTTGCGATAATGCTATTATATCTAAATAAGATAAAATTAAGTATTATTAATAATATGAAATAAAAAATTAACATACTTTAAAATAATTCATAAATTTCATAAAATTAAAACATACAATTTGGAACTTTTTTATAATTAAATTCATAAATGTAGCCATCATATCTATTGCTTGCTCGATTTACTGGATTTCTTGTTGCAAGTGATGCAACACCTTCTTTTTTGTAAAGTAACTTACCAATGCATTTTTCTAATCCCTTAATATCTCCTCCATTATAGCCATATACAAGAAGGTATTTGGGTGCCTTACTTTTAAATTCTGACCAATAAACTTCATCTGAAAAATTTCCTTTTTCTCTTGCTCTTTTTATATCTGGAACATAATAAATCATGTCAACTGCCATTGTATTATTTTCACTATAATAAATTGATCTATGATATGAAATAATATTTACATTTTTAGGTAAAACTGAATTTGCCCATTTAAACAATGAATAACCTTCTGCATTTTTAGTTAAAACACTGTCTCTTGAAGTCGAACTCATAACCCCTATAGTTAGTGATGAAAAACTATAACTTAATGCAATAAAAATTATTACAAATTGTATCCTGGATAAATTTTTTAGTAAAAAGTTATTAACTTCAAAATTAACAATTACCATTAATAGAATGGCCCATAAAAATATTTCGTAAAAAAACCTAGGACTTTTTTGCCCAAATGAAAAAGTAAGTATAGTGGAAGCTAAAATTATCAATAAAGGTATTTTTATAGAAGAAAATTTTTTAAATAAAAAGTAAGGTATAATAATCAAACTTATTCCTATAGTATTCGTATATTCACCAATTCTATTTGGAATTAGCCATTGAATTAAAGACCTACTTGAACCGACATTTTGTAAATATACATTAAAATCTTTCATTGCTGAGATATGTAGTGGTAATGGGGAAAAAAAATACTGAACTATGCCGCCACCAAAATTGATACTTTTCCAAAGTATAACTGGTAAAACAACACTCATAAATATAACCACACTATATAAAAAATATTTAACTATAATTCTATTATTTATTGAATAATAAAAAATCAAAACTGAAATAAAAAAACTAGTAACTACAAATGAAAATTTTACCTGAGTATTGATTAAAGCAACCAATATTCCAAAAAAAATAGCACTAGCTTCATTTTTAAATTTTGAATTTTTTATAATATGTTTTGAGAATGCATAAAAAATTAATGAATTTGAACAAATATAAAAGAATTGGGGTTTCGCTGAAGAAATAAATGTAAGAATTAAAGGTGATGTGATGATTAATAGTAATAAAAAATAATTTTTTTTATTTTCTTTATATTTAAAAATACCAAATAAACTAACCACACCTAAAAATTGAATAATAGATGCAAACTGTTCACCACCTACAGCTAGCCCAATAGCAATTAAAGTTTCTCCAGAACCTGAGAGTCTTTGATGAAAATGAGTAAAATCTTTAGGAAAAGTTCCTATTTCATTAATAATTTTTCCTACCGTCATATGATAACCAAGTGAATCAGAATTGGTAATAGGTGCGATTGAAAGTAAAAATAGTCCCAGTAATATTGAGACTAAAAAGAATTTTTCTATATCAATTTGATATACTGTTAAAATAGATTTTTTTTTATTTCTATTGAGATATTTTAATATAACTTTTATTAATTTAAATATTCCTATTAAAAAAATAGATAAAGAAAAAAAAGTTATAATTAGTTTTGTAGTTAAAAATAATATTAATGGATATAAAATTAAAAGAATAAAATTTATTGATATAAAGAAATATTGGTATTTAACTTTTGAGATACCACTAAAAAATAGTCGAATATTTTTTATTTTACATAACTGAAAGCCAATTTCATATAACCCAGCAACTAAAATTAAGGAGTTTAAAAGACTTAAAAGTGGATAATTTATAATTATATTTCCAGTATCGATCATCTATATCTTTTAAAAATATAATTTTCTAAAACCAGTATGTCCATATCAGTCCTTAAAAAACAACTTAATGCTTCCTCTGGTTTACATACTATCGGTTCATTCTCATTAAATGATGTATTGATTACCATTGGTACATTAGTAATTTTATCAAAATATTTAATAAGATTGTAGAAAACTAAATTTTTATCCTTATTTACAATTTGAGCCCTACATGTTTGATCGGCATGAACCACTCCTGGCACTAAGTTCGCTTTTGAAGAGTTTATTTTAATAACTTTTGACATAAATGGAGAAATATCTTCATCACCAAACCATTCAACTTTTTTTTCTGATAAAATTGATGGTGCAAATGGTCTGAATTCTTCTCTATTTTTAATTTTCTTATTTAGAACGTCCCTTATATCCTTAATCCTTGGGTCAGCTAAAATTGATCTATTCCCTAATGCCCTCGCTCCAAATTCCATATTTCCTTGAAAAAAACCTACTATTTTCCCTTCAGAAAGTTCTTTAGCTGTTGCCTTAAGCATATCATCCTGTATTTCATATTTCTTTACTTTGACTTTTGAATTTTCTAGTTTTTCAGAACTACTATTAACTAGTGTTTGGATATAATCATTTGAAAATTTTGGGCCAAGGTATGGGTTATCATTAATATAAATGTTTTTTTTATTTCCTTGATTCAAAAATGCTAGAACTGAACCTATTGAACCACCAGAGTCTCCAGGAGAATGATTGATATAAATTTTTTTGAATGGAGTAAACTTTGAGATTTTACCATTAGCAAGTGAATTAAGGGCACACCCTCCTGATAAACATAAATTTTCTGTTTTATTTTTTAAATATAGGTCATTTAAAATTTTAAATAAAATATTTTCATAAACTTCCTGTGCACTACTAGCTATATCCATGTGTTTTTGAGTAATTTTTTCATCAATTTGTCGAGGATTTCCTAGTAATGAAAATACCTTATCACTAAAGATGTCTGATATTTTTGGTTCTTGGTTATACCAAGTCATCTCTACATTTCCAGAATGATGTAAAAAATACTTTAGATCTAACTTAAATAATTTTTTACCTTCCTTTAAGAATAGGGATTCAACTTCATTGGTATATTTTGGATTTCCATAAGCAGAAAGACCCATAACCTTGTATTCATCTCCATATTTTTTAAAACCTAAGAATTGAGTAATAAGTGTATAAAATAACCCTAAAGAATGAGGAAATAAAACTTCGTCAAATTTAAATATTTTACCATTCTGAAATTTCCCAGCAACGGTACTAACAAAATCCCCAAAACCATCTACAGATAAATAATTACAATTTGTAAAATTGGAAGTAAAAACACTACTAGCTATATGAGCTGTATGATGCTCTATGTTACAAACTTTTGCTTTTATATCATTACAATTAAACTCTTTTTCTATTTCTAACTTAAGATTTTTAATTTTTTTAATATTTTTAACTCTATTAAATAATTTAACTATTTGAAATTTATTTTTAATAGCATAAATAATTTTTTGTAAAACTTTAGATTTAGGATCTCTGTTAATAGTAATATAGTCTATATCACTAATATCAATTTTTTGATCATTCAAGCAAAACTTAATAGACTCAAATGGTAGTCCCGCATAATGTTTTATCCTAGTAAAGCGCTCTTCTTCAACTGCACAAACTAATTGGCTATCCTTAAATAAGCAGCAAGATGAATCTCCGTGAAATGCATTTAGGCCTAATATATACATATTATAATTTGTTTCATAAGTTTTTTATCTTTGTAATTTTTTTTATCAAAAATTTTGGCAGTATTTTTTTTATCAAAAAGTTAATATTAAAGAAAATAAAAATTAAAAAATAAAAAAAATCAACTGAGATTGATTTATGATATCTTTTTTTAATGTTTTTATATTCATTTAACGTTCTAAATCTACTTTTATCTGAAAATCCACCACTTTCAACTATAGAGAATGTTTTGTTAATCTTGCAAAATTTTTTACCCAATATAAATAGATGATAAAAAAAATTAAAATCACTAGCAATTTTGTACTTGATATTAAATATATTTTTTTTAGCTAAATTAGTTTTAACAAAAACAGATTGATGATTAAATGGCATTAAATATGTGGAACTATTCATTATTTTTGCTGCTCTAAAACCTCTGGTGTATTTATAATCCACTATTGTATTACCATAGATTACATCTTGATCTTTCAGTTTGATTAGCTTTTTTTTTATAGAATTTAAAAAATTTTTATTAGAAAATATATCACCAGAATTCATAAAACATAACCACTCACCCTGTGCATGATGGATTCCTTTATTCATTGCATCATAAATACCCTTGTCTGACTCTACTATTAAGTTTGATACCCATTTATAATTATTTTTTATTAACTGCACTGATCCATCAGTACTTTTTCCATCAATAATAATTAATTCAAATAATTTTTTATTTTGTTGATTAAGATTTTTTAATGTTTTAATCAATTTATTTTTTGTATTCAATGAAACTGTTACTATGGATATTAATGGTTTCTTCATCTAATAATGATTTTCATTTTTTTCTAAATAAATTTTATTAATCAATTTAAATTCATCAATTGTTAGATTTTTTTTTGAGTTAACTACTTTCTCTATCTGTTTAAATTGCTTTAAATTTCTACATCCAAAAATTACATTATTGGAAAACTTACTTTTTTTTAAAAATAAAAGTGCCAACTCTTTGATGGAATAATTTTTTATGATTTTAAATTCATCTATAAATTTATAAATATTTTCAAGTCTTTTTGGTTTTAACCAAATTTTTCTCTGATCAGATTCAACAAATTTGTTATATCTTTTATTATTTAGCAAACCTGACGCTAATGTTGACCTGCAGTATATTTTCTTATTAGCATATTTTTTTTCAAAGTGTAATTTTTGATAAATAAGATTATAATCAACTTGTAATGTCTTAAATTTATTGAATATAATTTTATTATATTCATAATCTTTACTAACACTAAGCCCATATTCATTAATTAACTTTGCTTTCTTTAATCTTTTAAGAAAGGAAATTATTTTATCTATATTTCTAATTCTTCTCGGATTATGAACAAAGAGTATGTTAACAGATCTTTTTTTCAATCTATCTAAACTTTGGTAAAAACTTTTTTCTAGAAATCTAACACTAAAAGATTTTTTTTTTTTTGAATTATTTCCAATTTTTGTATTTATTAAAACATCTTTATTATAGAAGACCTCTCCTAAAATTTCTTCTGATTTTCCAAATCCATAATTTGGAGCCACATCAAACTCTCGATAACCTTTTCGATAACAATATTTTAATAATTTTATTGACTCTTCTTTGTTATACTTACCAAAGTCTCCACTCATGGGCCATGTTCCCAAAATTATTTTCATAATATTCTACTAATTATAGATTTAAAGTATCTTTGCTAATTTTTTTTTAATTTTATTTTTTACTCTTTTAAAGATTAAATCAAAATTACTATAGTAATATCTATTTGAGTTGTATTTTTTATTAAGACTATTTTTTTCACAATCTTCCCATATTTTTTTTGTGCCAGATATTGCGAGATAAAAAGCATTTCTTTGCCCTACAATTTCTTTAATTGGGTTCACGTCATGAAAAGCGTTATTATTTTGAATAGAAGCTATTACTCTATTTTTTATAGGTTTGTAACTTTCAAAAATTTTTAGATCCTTTTCTTTTTTTTCATAAACTCTATGTTCCCCACCCTCTATAGATTTGTATCCACCTAAAAAAATTAATATTGAAATTAATCTTTGTGGATTATCAATATGAGGCCCACTACCACCATTAAATACTCCATAATTTTTTCTACCATATCCAATATCAAGCCTTGGATAGAAAAAAAATTCTTTTTTTTTTTTTCAAAATTATTGATACCAAAAACTTCTGAAAGTTCATATGGTTTTTCATTGTAAATAACATCATTTGAAAAGTTTATTTTTAATGATCCATTTTTAAATTCATGAACTAAATCTTCTCTAAAAATATCAACAAAAAAATTAAAAAATTCTTTGCTATAAACCCACTCATGAAAAATCTTAAAAGAAGGAGATTTCTTTAAAAAATTTTCATATAACAAATTACCCGATGTGGCATCACCATCCATTCTTCCAACTGTATTTTTATTTTTTTCAAACTCTATATATGAGGGATATAATTGTTCCAAATCATCAATAATTTTATTATCAAAAAAATTATCAATTTTTATATACGGGAATGGATATTTTTTTTTTATTAATTGAAATTTGTCGTTTATTAACATTTTCTTTAAATATCACAACTATAAAACAAAATAAAGATTTATATAATTTAGACTAAATTAAAACTTTCTTATAAACATCTATTGTTTGTTCTGCACATTTTTTCCAAGTAAATAATTTAGTTTGATTTAAACCTGCAATAATTAATTCACTTGAAATACTTGAATTAAAAATAACTTTTTCCATACAATCTGAAATATTCTCTGGATCAGATGGGTCAAAATATTTTACTGCACTTCCAGCTACTTCTGGTATTGAACTTGTGTTACTACAAATAGTAGGACAATTATTAGCCATTGCTTCTAAAATTGGCAAACCAAAGCCTTCATATAAAGAGGGATAGACAAATAGTTTTGCAGTAAGATATAAAGATTGAAGTAATTTTGCATCACCAGAAATAAAAGAAAATTGATTTTTATCTAAATTATATTTTTTTATTAAATCACTATCTTTTTTAGAAAATTTTTCTCCACCAAAGGCAACTATTGTAAATTCTTTATTAATTTTTTTTGAAATTGAATAAGCTTTTATAAAATTATCAAAATTTTTATATTCTCTTCTTCCACCTACATAGAGAATAAAATTTTTTTTTGGAAAAAATTTGTTACTATTTTTTTCTATTAAATTTGTTCCTAAATAAACTACTGTTATTTTTTTTTCATCAATTTTAAAGTAATTAATCAAATCTTCTTTTGTTTTCTGAGAAATACAAATTACATGATCACTATTATCAATGCTATTTTTTTTAATTATTGAAAGATTTTTGTCGTATAAATTTTCATTTGCATATACTTCAGTAATCATATCATAAACTGTGATTATAGATTTGATATTCTTCTTTTTTAATATATTTTTTGAATAATACGAATTATGTATGATATCTGGTTTTTTACTTTTCATATAAATTTCAGATAAATTGTAATTTAAATATTCCATACTATTCTTAAAGTAAGCTGGGTATTTAGGAATATATAAACCAAATTTTTTTTGTATTTCATTAAAATTTTGAAAAATATTTAATGGAGCATTCAATGTTGCATTCACTTTTAAATTCTTAAATTCATTTAAAAGATTACTATAATAAGATGAGATACCACCTTTTTTTTGTTGAAAAAAAATTTGATAATTTATTTGAATGTTCATACTTTATTAAATAATGATATTCATTTATCTTATATAATTTTAAATTCTACTTCGTATTTAATTTTAAATTTTTTTAAAATTAGATATATTTATATATCTTTAAAAGTATAAAATTAGATATCTTTTTGTAATTTAATTTTTAGACTTGTTAATTTCTTTTGTAAATAGTTTGAGATCATATTTTGTTTTGTATCCCAACTTGTTAATGTAATTATTGGAGTATAAGTAGCCTGCAACATCAGCCTAAATAAATTTTTAGAATTAATATATCCTCCTTTGTGGTAAACACGAGATGTATCTATATATAATGGCTGGCCAATATTTCCTGGTATAGAATTAATTTTATTCTCATCTTTCAAGTATTCAAATACTTGGGAGTCATCAGTTCTAAATTTATTCCATATTGATATATTTGGATTTTTTATTTTTTTTTTATCTAAACGAAATTTTTTATCATATGAAACATGTTCGTTAGAAATAAAATAAAATTTACCATTATTTATGTCGATTTTCGTTAAAGGAATAAAAACTTTCATTTGATCAGATAGTGTATCACTATCTCTATGCCACATTTTTGAGCCTTCATTTACTTTGGTATTTTCATTATAGAAATTAAAAAGTATTCCAATATTTTGTAGTTTACACCTGGTTCCAAGTAATAATGAAACTTTATCGATTAATTCATTTGTAGAAAAAAAACTATATAATTCATTTTTTTTACTTTCTTTGAGATTATTAAATATATTGTAATTGAATGCGTCTTTATTTTTTAAAATTAAATTGTCTCGATGATCATTTAAATTTATATTTTTTTGGATATAGTTTGAAAGTTTTTCAAAATATTCTTGATGATCTTTTGCAAAATTTTCAATTAAGAAGCCTTTTCGTTTAAAATCATTATTGTTTTGAATATTATTTTTTAATGGAAAAAATAAATTATTTGGTAAATTAATTAAATCATTATAAATTTTATAAAAAGACATAAGGAAAATTACATTAAAAAATGTATACAATACATATGAAAAATACAATAGCATTTTTAGTATCAACATCAATTCCAAGTATTCTTAACAGTTTAAATAATGATAAGTCGATAATTTATGAATTAAAAAAAAAAAGAAAAAATTTATATTTTAGACTTATCAAACTTTGTAAATATAAATAATAGTAAATTAGATCTAATTTTAAAAGAATATTATGGTGATATATTTATAGTTATTAAAATTAAAAATTATAAAGATCTTAAAGATTTTATTTATAAAAAAAATTTAATATTTATTAATTATGTACCTCCAGGATTATTTCAAAATCAATATAAGATTTGGAGAATTATTAAGAAATTTAATTTGAAGATTGTACAAGTACAAAATGATCAAATTAGAGCACTTACAGAACAAACATCTAGCATCAATATTAAAAAAAACTTTTCTCAAAAGTTTAAAAAAAAATATAACTATTATCTATTTCGAATATTAGTAATTCTAAATTTTTTTCCCAAGATTTGTATCGTATTTGTTTCATCAAAAAAAATAAGAAATAGTTTTAATAATAGTATTTTTAAAAAAATTGATAATTTTTTGAATATAAACCTTTTTTCTTTTTTTTTAAAAATAGAATTAACAAATATAAAATTTTATAATATTTTTTTATTTAAACAGTTAGAGGAAAAATATATTACATATATTGATACTGCACCCTTTGATCACCCAGCGCTGAATTTACATTCAAATGAAATTATTGATAATAATAAAAGAAAATTTTTTTATAATAACCTTTGTAATGCATTAAAAAAAATAAAAAAAATTACAAATAAAAAAATTATTATTTGTTTACATCCTAAATATAACTTGAAACACAAAAAAAAAGACTTTAACGATCTTGTTTGCAAAACACATGAATCTGAAAAATATATTTTAAAATCGAGTTTAGTGATTTTTCAATCCTCTTCTATGATAACTCAAGCAATGATATTGAAAAAAAAAATAATTCAGATAAATTCTGATTTTTTACCTAACTATTTCAAAAGTGAGGTTAATAATTGGAATAAAATTTTTAATTTCACTTTACTTAATATTGATCTATATAATAAATTAGATCTATATGGGGTTAAATCTATTTTAAAAAATGCGAAAAAAAAAATTACATTTTACCAAAAATTCAACAAAAAAATTATTCATAAAATTAACATAAATCCTGCTGATCAAATTATTAATTTATTAGAAAAATATAAATAATGAAAAATTGTATAATAATACCAGCAAGGTATAATTCTAAACGACTGCCAGGAAAACCTTTGATAAATATTAACGGTGAACCACTAATAGTTAGAACTATAAAAAAATTAAAAAAAAAATTTGATATAAAAGACATATATGTTTGTACTGATAATAAAAAAGTTGCTGATGTTTTAAAGAATGTCATTAAGGGTAATACAATAATTATAAAAAAAAATTGTCTTAATGGTGCAGAGAGATGTTCTTGGGCTTTTGAGAAAATTAATAAAAAATACGATTATGCTACAATTGTTTCCTGTGACATGCCCTTTATAAATTCTGATATTATAAAAACATTAGAATATAAAGCAACTAATGATAAAAGTAACGCAGATGGATTTACTGTTCATGCAAAAATTTCAGATCATAGAATTACCCGTGAAAAAGCAATTGCAAAAATTGTTGTAAGCAAAAATAACAGAATACTGTATTTATCTAGAGCTGGTATACCCTACCCTAAAAACTTTATAGAAGGAAAATTTTTCAGCCATCATGGAATTGTAATGTTAAAAAAAGATGTATTAAAAAAATATAAATATCTTAATAATACAAGTTTACAACTCATTGAAGATAATGAATGGTTAAAATTAATTGAACATGATTATGTCATTAATTCTTATTTACATAAAAAAATTAAACCTGAAATAAATACAAGAAAAGATATAAAAGAATTCTTTCCAATAAAAATATAAATCTTTTTATTTTTTAAAATTAATGAATAAATCAAATATATCTTTATTTTCCAAATATTTATTTTGATCATTCTTAATTTCTGAAAAACATAGAGGAGGTATCTTGGGGCTTCTATTACTTGGTATGACAGAGAACAAGTATACCAAAACCAATCGTTTATTTTTTTGAGGATTAAGCCCTTTATGTATCCCAAAAGTATTTGCTATAAAAGTTGTACCTTTTTTACCTAAAATAGATAACCTCTTATCCTGAATAAAATTTTCTTTTATGGTTTCATTGCTAAATCTTTTTCTATCATATAATTTATTTATTTTATGAGACCCTTTTATATATTCATGGGGTCCATTTTCCTGATCAACATCAGTGAGATAAACAAAAACTTTAACAAAATTCATAGACTCATAATCTCTGTGAAATTGTTGTGGCCCCGCTAAATCCTCAGATGGAAAAGACCACCATCCCCAAATCCAATCTAATTTAAAACTACATCCAAAATAATTTTTTAATAAATCTAACAGATCTGTATTATTTACTGCTTTTAAAATATATTTTGAATCAATTAATGTCTGGGTAGGAAGATATCCAGTTTTGACTCCTTTGGGGGGACTTTTTAAATAAAAATTTTTGTGTTCACTGTAAATTGGTTCAAGCAAGTGATCTTTAGATAAAAAAGTCACTGTTTCATCTAGCTCATTTTCAGTAAAAATACTTTCTATTCCCACATACCCTGCACTATGTAACTCTTGGGCCTTGTCAATTTGTAACAAATTTTCAGCATTTTTATAATTTTTTTTTGGTAAAAAAGCCTTCTCAATATTTTGTAGAATTAGTCTAGTTGAGGGTTTTAAAAATATTCTTTGATATGTCTTGTAAATTATTCTAAATAACTTGATGCAAAAAATGTATAATATCGTAAAAAATTTATATTTACTTTTATTTACTTGTTCTTTTAGATTAAATTCTAATGGTTCAATGTTATAAAGAATTTTTTTAAAAACGTTCATTTAAAATTTATAAGCTTATTTAATGCAAAAAAAAATACTTTTATTAAACCCTAACAAATGGGGTAGAGGAATTACCCCAATATGGATTGCAAGCCATAGTTCTATATTAAAGAAAAATGGTTTTGATGTAAAATTGTTTGATTGTACATTTTATAAAGATTGGTCAGATTTTGAAATTAAAATAAATACAGAAAATAATCAATTTCAAGAAACTGACTACTTAGAAAATATTACTTATAATAAGTCATCTGTCCTTATTGATTTAGAAAAAACTGTTAAAGAATATAAACCTGATATAATTTTTTGGTCAGCTTTATCATCACATATTCATGGAGAAGGTGAATATATAAATATAGAATATGGACACCAATTAGTTTCAAAACTTAAAGAGTTTAATGGCATTAAGGTTTGTGGAGGAATTCAGGTTACGGCAAATTCTGAAAAAACTTTTAATAAATTAAATAATATTGATTATTTGATCGGTGGTGAATCTGAATTGGTATTAAATGAAATTACAAAAAGCTATCCGGATATTGAAAAAATTAAAGAAATAAACGGTGTAAATTTTTATGAATATAAAACAAAAAAGTTTATTAAAAATAAAAAACAAAAAATTATAGACAATCTTGATATAATTACACCGTATGATTATTCTATATTTGACAAACAAGTATTTTTAAGACCCTATAATGGAAAAGTTATCAAAGCTATAGATTATGAAATTTCTAGAGGATGCGTTTATACATGCTCATATTGTGTTGAGACTATAATTCAACGCTATTACGATTTTAAAGATTATAATAAAAATGGCACATTAAAAAATTTTAAAAGTTACTTGAGAAATAAATCTGCTAAAAAAATATTTGCAGAGATCAAAAACTTAAATAAAAATTTAGGTATTAAACTGTTTAGGTGTCAAGATACAAATTTTTTAACAATCAACAGAAGTATGCTTAATGAACTAGCTGAGTATATATTATCATCAAATTTAGATATAAAACTTTATATTGAAACTAGAGCCGAAGGCATTAATGAAACTACTATAGAGTTGTTAAAAAAATTGAAAGTCGATGGAATTGGAATGGGTTTGGAACTATCAGACCAAAATTTTAGAGAAAAAAATTTAAATAGGTATGTTAATCAGGAAAAAATAGAAACAGCTTTTAAATTACTAAAAAATGCAAATATAAAAAGGACTGCTTATAATATTATTGGTTTACCCAATCAAAGTGAAGAATCTATTATTGAAACTATAAAATTTAACATAAAAATAAATCCAGATGTTAGTTCTGTTGCATTTTATTCAAAATATGATGGCACAGATCTAACGAAACAAGCCAAAGAAAATTTTGAAGAATTTCCGACTGGTATGGATGCTCAAATACGATCTAAAATAATTAATCATAGGATATCAAGTGATTTACTTAATTTTTATAAAAAAAACTTTAATAAATTAATTAAAAATAATTTATTAAATATTGAAATGCTAAAAAAATCTTGTAACGTTTCTTAGATGCTAATATCTCAACTGCTTTAATATGATAAATTATTTAAAAAAAAAATTAAAAAATATAATGGGTATTGAAGAGTTAAATGAAAAAATTGACAATAATATATTCTTAAATGGAAAAATTTTAATAGAATCTAATTTAAAAAATTACTCAAAATCAATAGAAAAACAGAATGTTAAAGTATTTTCACAATCTGGTGAGGATGGAATAATTCAATATATAGTTTCTAAAATTAATACAAAAAATAAAAAATTTGTTGAGTTTGGTTGTGAAAAATATTCAGAATCTAATACTAGGTACCTCTTATTCAATAATAATTGGAGCGGATTAATTATTGATGGAAGTCAAAAAAATATTAAAGAAATTAAAAAAAGCTATTATTACTGGAAACATGATTTAACAGCTATTAATGAATTTATCAAAAAAGACAATATTGAAAGCATAATAAAAAAATATAATTTTCACAAAAATCTTGGTTTACTATCTATTGATATTGATGGAAATGATTATTGGATCTTAAATGAATTAAAAGATCTAGAGCCAGATATCATAATTTGTGAATATAATAGTCTATTGGGAATGAATGATTCAATTACTCTAAAATATGATGAAAAATTTCAAAGGTCTGAAAAAGATTATGGTAAAATAAATTATGGTGCCTCAATAAAGGCAATTACAAAATTATTAAGTGATAATTATATTTTAGTTAGTGGTAATTCTTTTGGCAATAATATTTTTTTTGTGAATAAAAAATATGAACATTTATTTGAAACAAAAACTATTGAGGAATGTTATGTTGAAATAGGTTTTAATGAATTAATAAATATCGAAACTGAAAAAAAAACTTTTAGTGAGAAAAAAAAATTGATAGACACCTCAAAATTTGAACATGTATAGTAATCTTGTTAATTTTCTTGTGAATGAAAAAATTAATTTTAAAGAAAATATATCTGTAAATAATTTTTCGTATATTAAAACTGGTGGGAACGTAAAGTATTTAATTAAACCTGATACGGAAATCAAATATATTAACTTACTAATACATTTAAAAACAAATAAGGTAAATTTTTTCTTAATTGGCAAAACTACAAATATTCTTTTTGATGATAAAAAAGAATATGAATGCATTGTTCAAACAAGCCTATTAAATCAGTTTATTTTTAATAATCTTGAAGTAGAAGTTCAGTCCGGTTTATCAATGCCTAAATTATCTCATATAATGCTTAATAAAAATATGACTGGGTTTGAATTAATGGAGGGTATACCAGGATCCGTAGGTGGGGGTATATTTATGAATGCGAGTACTTTTGATAGTGCAATTTCAGACCATTTAATTTCAGTAAAATATTTAAATGATGCGAATGAAATCATTACTAAAAAAAAAGATGCTCTCAATTTTTCATTTAGAAAATCAATTTTTCACAACATATCAGGATATATCATTTCTGCAAAATTTAAATGTAAGCAAGGAAATCATGATGCTATATTTAAAAAAATGAGAAAATATAAAAAAATAAGATTAGAAATACTAGAGTGGAAAAAACCAAATCTAGGAAGCAATTTTTGTACTTATGATATTTACAATGAAATTGGGAAAAACAATCTAATATATGGCATCATTTATAAAATTTATCGTGTGTTTAGACTTTATAGGTTATTTTCAAATAAAAATTTGAATACTTTTACAAAAATTTACTTTGGGTGGAAGAATAATTTCCCTTATTCTGATAAAACACTTAATTCTTTTAAAAAAGAAGTTGATACAAGTTCTGAAGACTTATCGGCATATCTTGATGAAATAAATAAAATAACAAAAAATAAGTTGCGTAAGGAAATAAGAATAATTTAAAACTATATTTTTTTAATAAACTCCTGTGTGTCTTTTATTAATTGATTAATTTTTAGAACAAAATTATCATTATAATTATTCATTAAATCTAAAACTTCAAACGATTTATGATCTATAAAATAATTATTTTTTAAACCTAAATGATCTAAAATATTAATCACTTTATTAAAACTCCAGTAATCATAAAAATACATAAAATTTTTTTTAAACTTTACTGAAAAAATTGTGCCATGAAATGAAGAGGTAAAAACATATTTACATGAATAAAGATGATCAATCCATTCCGTTGGAGATAATGGAATAATCTTATCGCACCAATTATTGCTAGCTTGAGGAGATAAAGTTTTTAAATTATTTCTTTTGCAATACTCAATAATATATTTTGTTGTTTCTTTGTCAAAATAACCATAAACAAAGACATAATTATCTAATCCTTCAATATTTTTTTCTTCAAAATCAAACATATATGTTGGATCCAGCACTAAAGAAGAGTCAATTCCTATATCTTTTAATAGTGCTTTTGAATGAAAATCTCTTACAGAAATTAATGAAAATTTATTTATTAAATCTTTTATTGTATCCTCAAGTTCATGGAAGTTTTTTGTAGAACCGAAGGAAGTGGCAAATGAAACTTTATGATCACAATTCCAATTTTGACCAAAAAAAGTAAGATCTTTTCCTCTATATGGATTATTAAAATTCCACATTTCATCACTACCAACAACAATTTTATCAAAATGATAATTAGATAATTTTTTAGTTGAGAATAGCATTTCTTTAGGAACATGATTTAATTTGGAAACATACGGTCTAATTTTCGAATATAACGATCTAGCATTTCGAATCTTTTTTAAACTTAATTTGAAAAAAAAATCTTTATATTCTTTAAGATGATATCGTAATGCCCTGTAATTTAGAACAGTTACATCATGTCTTTCAGATAATAAATTATACAAGGCATAAAGTTGAAGGACACTCCCATAATTTATTGATTTATGTTCTGTTAAAATTGCAATTTTTTTTTTAATCATATTTTTACTTATAAACTTTTGATAACTTTTTTAATGTCTCTTTTTTAATTTTATTATAAAATAATCTATTATCATTTATCAAATATTTATTATTTAAGTAAGTTTTTTTCTTTAAAAAATTTTTAATATTCTTTACTAAATCATCAGGATTCTTAGGTGAGAAAAAAACTGATCCTGGATTAGATTGTTCAATGTGGCCAGGTATATTCGATAAAAATATATATTTATTTATTGCCCTTGCTTCTTCATTTGGTGTGCTCCACCCCTCATAAAAAGATGGATTAATAAAAGCTAAACATTCAGCTTGAAATTGTTGTAACTGTTTTTCGTTTACTTGTCCTTTGATAACTACATAGTCATTTAATTTATTTTTAATAATTTTTTTTTTTAGGTATTTAAAATAAGTTTTCGAACGATAATCATTTGTATGACCTGTTAAAATAAATTTAATTTTAACTTTTTCTTTTTTTAATATTTCAGATGCTTGTAAAATAATTAAGTGGTTTTTATGCTGCCAAAACTGAGCAGGAAATAATAAAAATTTATTAGCTAAATTGATCTTATTTTCAATCTTACTTTTCACCAATGCACTTGGCACTCTTAGAGCTATAATCTTTTTAGTTAAATTATAATAAGTTTTGAATTCTTTTTTAATTTGATTACTACTTACAAAAATTTTATCAGAATTTTCTATTTCAGATTTGATATATTTCTCTCTTAACTCTAAATACTTTGTATCAAAAAATTTTGATAATACTTTTTGTTGTAAGTCAGGAATCCATCCTATTGACTTAATTTTATTATTTTTAAATAGTTTTCTATGAGATAATATATCAATTTTATTTTTTTTTAATAAATTGAATAAAATTAAATCTTTTTTTAATATAAAAATTATTGACTTTCTAATTACATAGAAAAAAGTTTTTTTTTTTAAAATTCTATTCTCAACAATTTTTACCTTATCGGAAATTCTTTTTTTAACAAAATTTTTACTATCAGTAAAAATTGTAATGTCTTGAGTATCTTTTATTAAGTTAATAATATTCTTATAATAAGAAATACCACCATTCCAATTTGATAGTTCACTTTCAGATATAACAAAACCTATTTTTTTCATTTGCTATTCAATATAACTAAGTCTTTGAGTGCATATTATTTAAATCTAAAATGGGACAATTTGAACTAAAATAATCTTAATAAATCTTTTTTAAGCAATATTGCAATTAATGTAGTTTTATATATATAACCACTAAATGCAAAAATTAAAATACAAAATAAATACACCAAGTGTTTCAGCTTTAGAAAAAAAATATGTAAATGATGCTCTAAATAAAGGTTGGCTATCTAGTGGTGGTGAACACACTAGAATTTTTGAGGAAAAAGTATCTAAATTCGTTGGTAGAAAATTTTGTATTGCAGTTCAAAGTGGAACAGCTGGAATTCATGCCGCTCTTAAAGCAGCAGGTGTTAAAACTGGGGATAAAGTTATCACACCAAATTATACATGCTCATCAAGTATATCTTGTATATCTCAATTAAATGCGATTCCAGTAATTGTTGAAATAGAAGATGAAACACTAGGTTTAGATTATGATCTTTTTGTTAAAGCAGTAAAAATTCACAAACCCAAAGTAGCGCAAATAGTACATGTCTATGGTCATCCATGTAGAGATACCTTAAAAATTATAAAATTTTGCAAAAAAAATAACATCGTTGTTATCGAAGATGCAAGCGAGGCTCTTGGTGCAAAAATTATGAATAAAAAATGTGGTTCTCTTGGAAATATAAGTGTCATTTCTACAAGATCTGAAAAGATGATCGGTTGTGGTGAGGGGGGATTAATTATGACAAATGATAAAACTTTATATGAAAAAGCAACAATTTATTGCAACAGGCATGCTCCCTTTAGAAAAAAAAGTGACCCTTACTGGAAAAAATACCAGGTTACTGGAGAAGGTTACAATTATTTGATGCCACATTTGTCCGGAGCTTTTGCAAGAGGGCAAATAGAAAGATTCCAAAAAGATTTATTGCCTAAAAAAAAAATAGTAGGAAATTTATACAAAAAACATTTCAAAGAAACACCCAATTACAAATTAACACAAAAACAATCAAAAAAAACATCTCCTGTTTTTTGGCTTAATTCGTTATATTTTAAAATATTATCTGTTAATGATATAAGGAAACTTGGTTTATTCCTTCAGAGTAAAGGAATAGAAGTTAGACCTGGGTTTTGGCCATTATCTTTAATGAAATGTTTTAATCCAAAATATGTAGGCAAAAAAAAAGTAAGTGAAGATATTAAAGATAAAATAATAATACTTCCATCAAGTATAGACCTAAAAAATAAAGATATATTATTTTTTAAAAAACAAATCGATTTTTTTATAAAAAATAAGTAAAAATTTGGTTTGATTTTTTAGTCAAATATTTCTTCAATTTTTTCATTACTTAACCTTAATTTCTTATCACAAATATTTTTAACAACCTCGTCATGAGTAGCAATTAAGATGGTTACATGCTTCTTTAGAATTTTTATTTGATTTAATATTAATTTTTCATTGTACTCATCTAGTGAACTTGTGGGTTCATCTAAAATCAAAACTTCTGGATTATTATATAATGCTCTAGCAATTCCAAATCTTTGCTTTTCACCACCTGATAACTTGCTGCCAAATTCACCAACTTTATAGTTAATATTATCTTTTAAATCATTAACAAATTTATTTAGGCCTGCTTTTTCAATAGAATCATAAATTTTTTTTTCATCTATGTTTTCTTCATTTATTCCAAATGCTATATTTTTTTTTATAGAGTCATCAGTGAAATAAACAGATTGTGGAACATAACCTATTTTGGACATCCAAGAACTTTTAAAATTTAAAATATTTTTTCCATCTACTAACATTTGTCCCTCAGATGGTTCTAATAAAGTCATAATGATTTCTAAAAGTGTACTTTTTCCCGATCCACTTTTTCCAATTAAGCAAATAGTATCTCCCTTGTTAATTTCGAAATTGAAATTATCAAATATTTTTTTGTTATTGTGTTTGAAAGTAAAGCCTAAATTAGTAATTTTAATTTTTTTTTTAAATTCAATTGTTTCTAAATTTTTTTCTATCAATGATTGACTTATATTCTTGTTTATTTCTTCAGTAACCTTTTCAATTGCGGGCATTCCAAACTTTATTCTTTGAATTGAAGATGTAATTTTATTGAAACTTGGAAGAATTCTAAAAGCTACAAAAGCGAATACTGCCATTTTTTGAATAATAATTTCTGGGGAATTAGTGCTAGAAAAAGTAAGTATTATAAATATTATAAACATAGTGATACTTACAATCTCAAAAATAATTTTTGGAACAGAAGAAAAAAATAAAAATTTTTTACTTACCGAGGCATATCTTTCATTATGTGTTTTGAAAAAATTTAAAAAAAAATTTTCTTTTTGATATAATTTTGTTTCTTTAATACTGTTAAAGCCTTCTTGTAAGTATTTTATTTTTTTAGTTTGGTTAATTTGTCGATTATTTCCCCACATTTTCAAATTTTTATTTAAAAACTTAAAATAAATTAATATTACGAAGATCATAACTGAGGTAATTATAAGAGTAAGTTGTGTGTCAAAAAAAAATAAAAATATAAATATAGAAAAGATTAAAATAATTTCAGAACAAAATAATACTATTGGCATTAGGTAATTATTTGCAACTTCTGAGGTTTCATTAGTAATATTTGAAATTAATAGTGATGAATTTGAATTTTTTAAATTTTCAAAATTTGAAAAGATATATTTTTTAAAAAGTAAATCTGATAAATTTCTTTGGAAGTTTGTTATAAAAGAAAGCTGTCTATTGGTTAAATATAAAACAAAAAAATTTTTGCTTAGAATAATTAAAAAAAAATAAAACAAAGTTAAGTACATTATTTGTTCACTTGAATGAAATCCTAAAAATATAAGCTGAATTAATTCTGGAGAAAAATGATTTTCTAAATTACCATTAAATAGAATTGTAACTATTGGAATAATTAAACTAATACCAACTAATTCCAATATTGTAATTATTAAAGAAAATAAAATTAGTTTAAAAAATTCAGCTTTTTCATCTATATTTAAGAATCTCAAATGTTCAAAAATTTTAATTTTCATAATAATTTATCTGTATCAAACATTGTGTAGTTATTAGAGTTAATAAATTTATAATATTTTTTATAGATTGTTGTATTCTCAACATCATCAATTTTTTTTATTTTATCAAAAATTTTATCTAAGAATTTATATTCAAAATCTTTTTGAAAACCTACATAATCTTTAGGGGCATGAGCTGGAGTTTCTGTAAAGAAAGCGTTATCATTTTTGTCTAAAAAATTTATTAAATAATACAAAACTAAGGATTTTTCTATTTGATTATCATCTAATTTTTTTATTTTATGAATATTTTCAATCAAGTATCTATACTCTTTAACAGTTTTTGCCTCGTTCGTTGTCCCACAATAGCTATATGGAGTATTACAGGAAGTAACAGATGGAATTCCATAACATCCAAAGTCAATTCCAGCACTACCACGTGCAGTTATAATGCAATCTGCATTATCTTTCACAAAAATAGGGTTTAAATCCTCAGGGTACATTTTGATATGTGAAACTTCGTTCTGAGGCGCTGCCTTTAACGCTCTATAAGTTATATCTTCAATTTTACTATGAATAAATTCAGTTGGATGTTTTTTAATTAATACATTTATATTCTTATTCTTTGATAATAAATGAATCGTATTTTCCATCCATATATAAAAATCGATGTACAATTTTCTGCGATTTTCAAATACACCATCAAAAACATTATGCGAATAAAGCACCACTAATTTTTTATTTAGATCAAAATTTAATTTTTTATATACATTTTCTTTTGTTTCATTTTTTTTATTTAAGAAAACATATTTGGCATCAACAAATTCATTTTTATGAAATTTTCCTTGAAACTTTTGATCTAATAAATCTTTTGATTTTTTAAGAAAATTATTTTTTTTAGTAAGAGAATGTAGGTAGAATCTATGGTTTATATATGGTCTGGGTATACTCCTATGACTAAATCTTTTATACTTTCTAATGGATGAACCAGAAAATGGCCCAAAAAAAATATAAGCTAATATATTACGTTTTAAACAATATTGAAAAAGATTTCCTCTTGGTGTGAATTGAGTTTCTTTTCCAGCAAAACAACTTATGTTTTTCTTACTTGCAACTTCATTAATTTTTAGAGACATAAGAAATGATTTAAACATATAATATTTTAAACCAGAAATATCTGAAACTGTCCCAGTCATGTTAAATCTTAAATAGTCATCATATCCAATTTTAGAGATTTCTATACCTTCATAAGTATAACTTAAATCTTGACATGATTTTATGTTAAATATTTTATTGGTTTCTTCATAGATTAATTTAAATTTTCTAAAAACAACACTAATAGTAAAAAATAATGAATTAATATAAATAATATTTTTTAAATTAAAGCTATTATAAATTTTTTTTTTAATTAGTGAAAAATTTTTATCAAATACAATTACAGGTAAATTAATTATTTTTTCAATTTTTTTAGTATGTGAAATCAAAGTATATAAATAAAGAAAGCTATCATCATAACCATCCATTATTATATATTCTTTTTTATTTTCATTATTTGAATTTTTCTTCCATAGTCTCTCTAAGATTTTTAATTTATTATTAAACTTAAAATAAAACTTTGGGAAATGATAAACTGAAGACAAAAATACTTTGATATTTTGATAAAAAATAGTGATTAAATAAGTAGTTAAAGATTTTATAAAAAAATAAATTAAAGACGTGCTGTGACTTTTCATTATAATTTAGTATGTGAAATTTTTTTTGAATTCATCGATGTTTTTTATCTCAACACTTCATGCAGAACTCTTATTACCTTGTCTTGTTCTAATTTTGACATTTGATAGTAAATAGGAATGCTTATTGCTGACTTAGAGTAACTCTCTGAAATTGGATAATTACCATTCTTAAAACCCATCTTTTTAAATATTGGTTGAAGATGCACTGGTAAATAATGAAGATTTATGCCGATGCCTTTGGAGAGAATTTCATTAAATATTTTATCATAAGTTTTTTTAATAACATCTAGTTTAAATCTTATTACAAATAAATGGTATGATGAATAAATATTCTTATCAATTTCTGGCAAGATTATTGGTAAATCTTTCAATTTTTGTAAATACCTTTTTGCGATTTTATTTCTATAATTTAAAAAATTATTAATATTCTTAAGCTGACTTACCCCAAGTGCAGCTTGGATGTCACTCATTCGATAATTAAAACCTAGTAATTGCTGCTCGTAGTACCACTTACTTTTAATTTTTTTTTTTAATTGCTTTATATCTTTCGTTATTCCGTGGGTTCTTAATTTAAGCAATATATCTCTATATTTCCTGGTGTTAGTTGTAATCATTCCCCCCTCACCAGTCGTTATGGGTTTTACAGGGTGAAAACTAAATACTGTAATGTCTGACCATTTACAATTTCCTACTTTATTTTTTTTATATCTTGCACCTAACGAATGTGAAGCATCTTCTAAAATTTTAAAACCATAAATCTTTGATAGCTTATAAATTTTTTCTTGTGGTGTAGGTCTTCCTGCAAAATGTACAGGAACAAGAATCTTTGGAAGCTTCTTTTGTTTCTTTGCAATTTTTAGTTTTTCTTCTAATTTTTGTATACAAATATTGTTTGATTTTACATCAATATCTACAAAACTTACATTTGCTCCACAATGTAAACCACAGCTTGCAGATGAAACAAATGTATTTGGTACAGTCCATAAGATATCATTTTTTTTTAAACCTAATGCTATGCATGATAAATGTAATGCTGCAGAAGCACTGCTTACTGCAAGTGCATGCTTTGAGCCAACATAATTTTTAATTTTTTTTTCAAATATCGGAACTTGCTCACCCTGTGTTAAGTATTTAGATTTTAAAACATTTATTACTGCTTTTATATCTTTTTTAGAAATAAATTGTTTGCTGTAGGGTATCATTAATAACTAATGTAATCCCTCAAAATATTTTGTATTTTTTTAACTGATAAAAAATCTTTATTTGTATCGCTTCTATACTCGAAAGTTTTGGTTACTTCTTTTCCACCATTTTTTTTAATATAGTCTTTTATTTTATAATCTCTAGACGTGGGCAAAATAACATAATATTTATCAAAAATAACTGAATTGATGCTCTCTGAAAATGAAATCATTTCTTCATGAAGTTTTTCGCCAGGTCTTATTCCAACAAATTTTATTTTAGATTTTGGCATAATTGCCTTTGCTAAATCTATCAGATTGTAACTTGCGATCTTTGGGACAAAAATTTCACCACCACTTGCTTGCTTCATAGAGAGTAAGACCATTTCAACCGCATAATCCAAAGAAATATTGAATCTTGTCATTTCTTTGTGAGTAAGTTCTATGGTTTTGTCATTTTTTTTCTCTATTAATAATGGAACTATTGACCCCCTGCTTCCCATTACATTTCCATATCTCACAACACATGCAACTAGTTTACTTTTACCTTTAATATTTTCAGCACTAACAACTAATTTATCAGAACATAGTTTTGTGGCACCATATAAATTAATAGGGGAACTTGCTTTGTCAGTAGAAAGTGAAATTAATTTTGAAACATTATTTTTCAAACAACACTCAACAACATTTTGTGTTCCTATTATATTAGTTTTTATAGTTTCAAATGGATTGTATTCACTTGTAGGAACCTGTTTTAATGCTGCTGCATGAATTACAATATCAACATCCTTAAAGGCTACATTTAACCTTTCAGAGTCCCTTATATCTCCAATAAAAAACCTCAAAATTTTATGATGTTTCGTTTTTTCATAATCTTTCATCATTTCAAATTGTTTTAACTCATCTCTTGAAAAAATAATTATTTTTTTAATTTTTTTATACTTTTTTAAAATTGTTGATATAAATTTTTTACCAAAAGAACCTGTTCCTCCAGTTATAATAATTGTTTTGTTGTTTAGCATAAAGTTTTAAATAGTCTATTATGATATTTCTTTATCATTACAATTAATTATTTTCATAGTTTTGATTATATATTTTTGAATAGTTATAGATAATTTTTATCACTCTTTTTAATAGTTTTAAATAATTTTTTTTAACTTTTTTTTGCTATTGCAAACATTCCTTTTGATTTACCTTTTAAGAATTGTGGAATAAACTTAACATTATTAGTAAATGGTACTAAGTAATTTGCTTTGAAAAATTTAAATCTTCCGTGATACCACCACTTTGATTTGCATCTTAAATTTGGCATAATTTTTATATCATTAAATTTCTTTATAGATAAAATTTCAGTTAAAGACTCGGGTGAATAGGGTTTTACATGAGTTACATCGTCATAAAATATATTTTTACTATATTTCCAATTTGGGGTAGATAAAAATAAGTAACTTTCTTTTTTTAATACTCTTCGACTTTCGCTTAAAAATATATCTGGGTTTTTTAAATGTTCAAGAACTGCAAGACTAATTACTAAATCAAATTTATTATCATCAAAAGTAAATTTATCTTTTTCAAAATCTAAATCCTTAATATCTAATGAAGAATATGAAATTTCTCTTTTTTCAAACTCATTTTTTAAAAACTGATCTCCAGATCCAAGATCTAAAATACTAAAACCTTTTTTTAACTCAAAACCAAAAAATACTCTCAATAAATAAGTAACAGTATCAAATTCTCTTTCAGCCATTAAATTTCTTTTATGGTTTTTCCAATAGGCGACCTTGTTGAGAAGATAATCTTGTTTGAATGTCATTTTTCAATTTAATCTATATAAACACAAATAAAATTTTTACTAACCTAATTTTAGATTATTTATTATAAACTATTGAATATTGTGTGATTTTTCAATAATTAACTAAATTAATAATAAATGTTTATGAAAACTAAAACAATTTGCTTAATACCTGCAAGAGGTGGCAGCAAAAGAATAAAAAATAAAAATATTAAAAATTTTTTTGGTAAACCTCTTTTAGAAAGGGTAATTGAAAATTCCAAAAAAAGTAAATTATTTGATGATATTTATGTGTCTACTGACTCAGTTTTAATTAAAAGATTAGCAATTAGATGTGGAGCAATTGTTCCTTATATTAGATCTAAAAAATTATCAAACGATCATGCTATTATAAAATCAGTAATTGATGATTTTATAAGTAAGGTTATTTTAGATATAAAACAAAAAATTAATATTTTTGTTTTATATCCAACTTCAGTCTTTGTAGATAAAAAATTGATTATTAAATGTAATCAAATACTTAAAACAACAGAGTACGTAACTACGGTTAAAAAATTTCCACACCCTATACAAAGAGCCTTAAAATTTAATAAAAATAAATTAGAGCCATTAAACCTAAAAAAGAAACTTATGAGAACACAAGATTTAGAAGATTATTATTATAACTCAGGACAAATTGACTGTTTTAAATTAGATGCCTGGGTAAAAAAAAGGATGTTTCATAAAATGAATGCAAAATTTATAATTTTAAAAGATCTTGATTCTGTTGATATAGATACTCCAGAAGATCTCAGATTAGCACACAAGGTATTCAAATTAAATAAAAAATAAAATAATTAGTTATTTGCTATTCTGTTTACTAGTGAAGTTTCGTTTAAAACTTTTGTGTAAGACAGTGGTTTTTTTGTTTGGATAGCTGATGGTATTGTAGGAACAGAATAATCTCTTCCGTTGCAAAATGAACAGGCTGTAATAGATTTTTTTTCATACAATAATGTTTTTATTTGTTCTCTTAGTTGAGCAATACTGAGGTTTTTATCTAATAAATTGACCTCGTCTGTAGCATTTTTAGGAATGGCTTCTAAATTACTTGCGTTTGCACTGAATGGACATCTGTATATTTTTCCATGCAATAGTGAGGTTAAGTCACTAACACAGCAATTATCAAACTGATGCTCTAGAGCTTCTTGACTTTTGTTTGAGTTCGGCATTATTCTTCCACAATCTATCCAAGTTGTGCATTTAAAAGTAGAATAATTTATATTTTCTTTTATTAAAACATCCACAAGTGCATCGTGAGCTATAGAGTCTCGTCCGTAATTAGTTATATAAACTAAAACTTTATTATTTCTTAAACACTCTAAATTTTCATTTTTTGGAACTATTTTTGCATTGGTATAAATTACTATTTTTTTATTCTTTTCATAGGTCGCAAGTTTATTAACAACCTTATAAAGTTCTTTATTCATAAATGGATCTCCACCAATTACTCTAAATTCATCTAAAGTATCAACACATGCCATAAATTTTTCTATTGACTCAAACATGATATGTTCTTCACTATTTTGAGGTCTATCATAATACTGCATTAAATTAGAGCAATCTTGACATTTAAGAGAACATCTTTCAGTAACCTGTATATCAATAGCTTTAACGTGTAATTTTCCCTCTTTAAAATATTCATTTTTCATTCCCATTTTATTATAATAGTCAACTATCCTCAGGGCAGAATTATAAGGGATTTCTGATAAGCCTAATTCGACAGCCCATTCTGACTTATAACTTTTTTCTAAATTAACATCTGACAGTAGGTCTGTAACTTTATATAAATTTTTGAATCCTTTTTTTTCAAGAAATGGAATTATTGAATTAAAATATTGAATAGATACAAAAATGTCTGTTTCTTTATTTAGCTTATCTAAACTTTCAGGAGAAATAACTTCTATATCTTTAACTTTAATCTTTTGTTTTTCTGGACTGCCATCACAAAAAAAATCTACTTTTATTTTTTTTTGACTTAGTGCCTCTAAAGTCATTCTCCCTACAATCCCAGCTCCATAAATAATTGATAAGTTTTCATTATTTTGTGAAACTTTATTCACATAGTCAGAGAAATTGAGCATGAGATTAATTACAATAATAAGTAAGAAATGTCAATTAGTATCAAAAAACTTAAGGTTAAACTTAATTTTGGATAAGAAACCAATCACATATTAAAGTGAATTATACTTCTGTCTTCGAATCCTATTTTTTTTAATTGTGATTTAATTGCACTGAATACAGATTTTTCTTTATTACAAATAAAAATTTTAAAATTGTAAAATTTATTAATATTTTTTTCTAAATATAATGAACTTTTAATAGTGAACTTATCTATTTTTTTTTCATGATACATTGGATTATTATCTATTATAGAATCAATTTTTGCACCAAGGTTTGATAAAATCTTTAATGCAGTTTTTCCATAACCTCCAGCACAAAATATAATTACATTTTTTTCTTTATTTTTTTGTAAAATTTTTTTTAATTTTTTATAACTTTCTAATTTGTAATCAATTAGTTGATTGTTGAGACTTTTTTTACTTTTAAATATTCTATTAAATTTTTTAAAACCAATTTTGGATAATTCCATTATTATTAAATGATAATCTTTTAAATATTGACTAATATTTTTAATTTGACGAGAATTACATAAAATTAAATTAGAATACATTTGTTCTACTGAAACTTTTAAAAGTCTTTTTAAAAAATTAATTTTTTTTTCATTAAGATAAATTTTTTCTTTAGATATAATTCTTCCAAATTCAGCTATTACTTTCAGACGAGAGATGGCAATTAAATAACCTGTTTTTTTTCCCAATGTATTAGGTTCATACATACGATGCATATAAGCAGGTTTTTCAATAATTTTATATTTTTTTGCAATACAAAGCATTTCTGCAACAAAAACCCAATCCTCAGTTACTTTAAGATTTTTAAAATAAATATTATTTGATTCAAGAAATTCTTTTTTAATAATAAAATTCCAACAATTAGTAGAGTGTAATATAGAATTTTTTTTTTCATTAGGAGTTAAATTTGCTAAGTTATACCTTGTGCTTTTTGCTTCTTTCTTAAGAACAAAGTTTCTTATTACAAATAATTTATGATCATCATAATTTTTGATATAATTTAAAAAATTTATTATGGATCCTGGTAACAATGCATCGTCACTATCTACGAAGCATATGAATTCACCTAAAGACGATCTAATACCAATATTTCTTGCATAAGATACACCTTTATTTTTTTTTAAATTTATTAGTTTAATAAAATTAAATTTTTTAATATATTTTTTGCAAATTTTAATTGATTTATCTTTAGAGCCGTCATTTATCAAAATTAACTCTATATTCTTGCTGGCTTGTTTGCAGACACTGTCTATACAATTCGCTAAGTAACTTTCTGAATTATATATTGGGATAATTACTGATAGTTTAAACTTTTCACTAAAATTATGTGCATCTTTTTTCTCAAGAATATTCATAATAAGATTTACTAAACTATTTTATACTTTTTTAAAATTTGAATTCCTTTTTTAAAAGAACTAAAGTCAATAATATCATCTGTATCTATTGAAATATTAAAACCTTCCTCTAAATCAGACATTAATGTCATATGACCAATTGAGTCCCATTCAGGAATATCATTATATTTTATTTTTTCATTAAATTTTTTTTTATCCATTGAAAAAGATTTTATGAAAATTTCAATGTATTTGTTTTTATTTTTCATTTTTTTAGATTTGAAAGAACAGTCTCTATAATTTTTTCTACCGATAGTCCATAAATATTTTTTAGATACTCATAGCTTCCTCCTGAAGAATAAAAATCATTAATTCCTATTCTTACTAATTTAGAGTTATTTACATTACTTGAAAGAACCTCTGCAACTGACGTTCCTAAACCACCTAATACATTGTGTTCTTCTACGGTTACAATTAATTTATTTTTTTTTGCAATTTCTTTTATCTTTTCTTCATCTATTGGTTTAATGGTATGCATATTTATCACTGAGCATTGAACATTTTTTTGTCTAAGAATAGATGCTGCTTCCATACAATTTCCTAAAATATTTCCACAACCTATAATAGCCACATCTTTTCCTGGTAAAATCTCTAAAGCTTTTCCAATTTTAAATTTATAGTCTTTATCGTTTATAATTTTTGTATTAGATCCAGCTGTTAGTCTTATGTAAACAGAATCTTTATAATCTATGGCTTCATTTAATACTTTAAATAATTCAAAAGGATCTGAGGGTGTAACTATTGCTATATTTGGAATAGACCTTAATATTCCTACATCCTCAATACAACAATGAGTAAATCCTAAATTACCCAAAACTAAACCACTTGCCAATCCAACCATGCAAACTTTATTTTTCATATAACCTAAATTTACTTTAATTTGCTCACAGCATCTAAGTGTTTGAAAAGGTGCAAAGGTTGTCGATATAACTTTGAATCCTTCGCTAGACAAGCCAGCTGATACACCAATCAAATTTTGCTCTGCAATACCAACATCTATAAATTTATCTGGATATTTATTCTTATAACGATCCAGTCCAGCAGAAGTTGATACATCGGAGGTGGTAATCATTAAATCTGGATATTTTTTTGCTAATTCAATAGCAATCAGCCCAAAGGTAGCCCTCATACCCAAACTTGACCAAAGTTTTATATTATTTTCAATTTTCATTTAAAATTTATAGTTCTTTTAAGATTTCCTTATAAATTGATTTTGTTATTACTGAATGATGCCAATGGTTATTATTTTCAAATAACTTAAAACCTTTACCCTTGATAGTATTTGCCACTATTACCTTTGGTTTATTATTTAGTTTTTTGTTAATTAGAGCTCCGTGTATTTCCTTTATATTATGGCCATTAATTTCAACTGTTTCACATCCAAAGCTTTTAAATTTATTTTTTAAGTTTCTTAAATCCATTATTGACTGGTTTTTTCCAGTTTGTTGAAAATTATTTCTATCTACAATTATAGTCATATTATCAAGTTTAAAATGATTTGCTGATAAAACTGACTCCCAAATCGAGCCTTCGTTACATTCTCCATCACCTATAACAACATAGGTTTTATAATTTTTTTTTTTCCTTTTTGCTGCTAGCGCAACACCAACACCTAGAGATAATCCCATACCAAGACTCCCCGTAGAAAACTCTATACCTGATAATTTATTTATAATTGGATGCCCCAATAAATTACTTCCATCAGACTCAAATGTTTCTAGATCCCTTCTCTTTAAAAATTTTTTTTCTACTAATGCTGAATATAGGGCTAAACAAGCGTGTCCTTTGCTTAAGATGAATCGATCTCTATTATCATCAATAATTTTTGATTTTTTTATATTCATTATATCAGAATATAATACGGCTATTATATCAGTGGCTGAAAGTGCTCCACCAATATGTGCACTTTTAGAACCTGCCTTAAAAGCAGTAAAAATGATATTTTTCCTGATATTTCTCGCAAAATTCTTTAGCTGATTTATCTTCACTGATTTCCACCATCAACTATGATATTTTGACCATTAACATATGAGGCTTTTTCAGAGGCTAAAAACAGAATAACATCTGCAATTTCATTAGGAGTAGCTATTCTTTTTAAAGAAATTTTTTCAATTTCTGATTTTATAATATTTTCTTTTGTATTTGATAACATTAAATCAGTCTTTGTTAAACCAGGTGAAATTGCATTTACTCTTATATTATAACTGGAGAGTTCTTTAGACAGTGTTTTGACTGAAGATAAAACAGCTGCTTTTGAACTTGAGTAAGCAAACCGACCATAATCACCATTTATGGCTGATGTTGATGAAACAAAAATAATATTACCAGTTTTATTTTTTGCCATTCCTCTTGAAATCATTTGGGTTAAATAAATTTGAGAAAAGTAATTAACTTGAAACATTTCTTGAAGTTTCTTCTCTGATGTCATCTGAAATAAAGAATTAAACAAAATACCAGCATTATTAACTAATATATCTATATTTCTAGTAACTTTATTTATTTTATTAATACAATCCGAAATACTATTTTTTTTTAATAAATCTAATTTAAAGATATAAATCTTAACTTTATATTTTTTTTTTAAATTAGTAACAAATTTTTTAAACTCACTTGAATCTGACCTAACACAAGCAAAAATGTTTGCACCATATTTTGCAAAACCTTCAAGAGTTGCTTTTCCAATTCCTTTATTACAACCAGTTATTATTACATTTTTATTTTTTAACGAACTTAAATACATCTACTAAATCTGTAATAAATTAATCTATAAAATCTTCTTTGGAAAAAATTTCATCTGCTTTAACAGGGTTAAAAATTGTTTTCCCTGGAGTTGAGTTGAACTTTTTGATAAAATCTAAATCTTCTCCTGCCAAGCATTTCTCACTGTAGTTTCTAAAATGTTTTATTCTAAAGCCATAATCAGTAATTTCTTTTAAAGTTTGTTTGTATACATTTCCTATCTTTATATGAACGTATGGACAAGCCAGAACATCACCAATAGAAGTTATGTAAACTCTATTTACTGTTGTGCATCCCATAATTTTTTCCATTTTGGGATCAAACGGGTTCCATAAATTTCTATTAAGATTTTTGTATTCTTTTCTTAAATTTCTTACATGCTGGATATCCTCCTCATCACAAACAACGTCGTGAACTTGATTCCACATACCAGTCGGACATGCAACATTTACTAGCGTTCTGTATTTTTTCTTTTTTGAATAATCTAACAGTAATTTAAGATCTTCACTCTTTGCATTGTAATGTCCCACTGTTACGTTTAGATAAGGGTCCATACCTGCTTCCTGAATATACTCTAAAGCTTGAATTGCTCTTCTCCAAGAGTCTTTTCTGCCTCTCATTTCATCATGAAATTCTGGATCCATACTATCTA
>TARA_B110000027_G_scaffold132579_1_pt1 | contig 34205 bp, 31 predicted proteins | sample TARA_B110000027 | Tara Oceans TARA_B110000027 (sample SAMEA4397101) | marine metagenome | biome: Polar Biome; feature: [SRF] surface water layer (ENVO:00010504); material: water (ENVO:00002006), including particulate matter (ENVO:01000060) such as... | depth 5 m
ATTTTTCACCAATAATGGATAACCCTACACATGAATTTCATAAATGGATAGCAACTAAACTAAAAGTATAGCTCACTAATTGTAATTGTAGTATATATTTAAAAAAGTAAAGTTACTCTTATTATATAATTAAATAATCAATTTGATAAAAAGATTTTTTTAAATGAAAAATATTGATGATAATATTAAAATAGTATTTATTAAGCATTTTAAAATTAAAAATAAAAAAACTTTATCCTATAAAATAAAAGTTTCTGAGATTCCTGGTTTTGACTCAATAGGTTGGGCCATTATAGTTACATCATTAGAAGCAAAGTTTAATACTGAATTTAATCTCAGTGAATTTTCTGGCAATGAAACATTGAGAGAATTCATAAATATAGTAAAAAAACAGATTAAAAATGTTTAATGAAATTTTTAAGCACTCAAGATCTTTTCCGAATAAAACAGCTATAATAAATGATAATAAAAAATGTAGCTACTTTGAACTTATATCTTTGGTCAATAATCTTAAATATAAGCTGTCATTTTTGAAGTTAAAAGAAAATAATATTATAGCCATAGAAAATAAAAATTTTTTTCATTTTATAGCTGGATCTATAGCTTTAATTAGACAAGGAATTATTTGTCTACCTTTAACTGGTGACAAAGATTTGTCAGTTTACTTAATTAAAGAGTCTAACGCGCGTTATATACTTAGATCTACAGGAGATGATTATAAATCAAAGTTTTATTTTGAAGAATTAAAAGAATATAATTATCGTAAAAAATTTCCAAAGTTCATTCCATTAAAAAAAAATAATAAACCAGCAATTTTATATCCAACCTCAGGGACGTCAGGTAAAAAAAGAAAAATTGTGGTGCAAGGAAAAAAAGCTCTTAATTCAACAATGAAATATATATCAGAATTTATGAAATTAAATTCAAATTTAATTGAATTTATTGGCTCTCCACCCGACAATGTTTTTTGGTTTGGAAGAATTAGATGTTGTTTGGGAGTGGGTGGAACTATTGTTTTAAATCACAATCCAACAAATCCGATTGTGGCTTTAAACGAGATTAAAAAGAATAATTGTAATGCCATAACTGCTGACACTAGTTTTCATTTAATGATGATTAAATATTTTAAAAAAAGATTGTTATCTTTATCCAATCAAATTAAATGGATAAAATTATCTAGTCAGCCAGTTCCTTTAGACAAGTTAAAGGATTTGATGAATTTGTTTCCAAAAGCAAAAATTATAATGGGCTATGGTTTAACAGAGGCAATGAGAACTACTCTAATTGATTATAGAAAAAATTTAAAAAGATTAAACTCTGTAGGCACACCTCAAAAAGGTGTTAAAATTAAATTGTACAATGATAAAAAAAAAAATAAAAACAGAGATGATATAGAAGAAATAACTATCAAAGGTGAAAATTTAGCTTTGGGCTATTTAAATTCTAAGCTAGAAACTAAAAAAAAATTTAAAAATAATGTTTTTCATACTGGTGATTGTGGAAAAATTGACAATAAAGGTTTCTTGTATTTCAAATCTCGTGCTGACTCGATTATTAATATTGGTGGTGTCTCACATAGTTCTGAAGAAATTTTAAGTGTTATTAAAAAAAAAATAGACAAATGCAGTTCTATTATTGTGGGTATTGATGGAATTGATGATATTTTAGGTAGTGTCCCAATATTATTGCTAGAAAAGAATATTTATAGTAAAAATTTTTTTGAAAATTTAATGAAAAAAAAATATAAATTTAATTTACAAATAATGCCAAGAGCCATATATGATCTGTCTATGTTTCCAAAAACTAAAAATGGAAAAATTTTGTTATCTAAATTACCAAAGAATTTATTAGATTTAAAAAAACTTAATAAAGTGTGGAGCGTTTAATGTCAAAGATATCCAATCCAGTTTGGGAAGAAAAATATAAGAAGGATATTTTGTACAGAAATAAATACCCCTGGTCAGAAATTGTTACTTTCATTTTTTCTAATTTTAAAACTTTAGAAGATAGAAAGGGAAAAAAAGTTTTAGAATTGGGGTGTGGAACAGGTTCCAACTTAATTTTTTGCGCAAAAGAAGGCATGGAAACTTACGGCATAGACTTTAGTAGTACAATTATATCATATGCTAAATCATTTTCTGAAAGTGAAAGAGTGAATTGTAATTTCAAAATAGGTGACTTTACCAGTCTCCCATATGAAGATTCTAAATTTGATGTTATAATTGATAGAAGTGCGTTATGTTTGAGCACTATTGAAGGGTTTAAAAAAGCTATTAAAGAAGCACAAAGAGTATTAAAACCTGGTGGATTATTTTTTCTATCACCATTTGGCGATCAGGATAGCAGTTTCCATAAAGTTCCCAATAAAGATGGAACTATAGATGGTATAACCAGTGGTCATGTTTCTGGTTTAGGAGGTCAAGTGCTTTTTTTGAGTTATAGAGATTTAATTATAATATTTAATGAGACTAATGAATGGACAATATCCTCAATGAAGCAAATTATGTCCACAGATTTTAATAAGACAGATAGAATACAACAAGTAACTTGGAATGTGATTTTAAAGAAAAATCAGTAATGTCAAAAAGTGTTTTGATGACAAGCAAAATAGAAAATTTTTTTAAGAAATTACTTGCACCACTAAATATTAAAAAAGGTGACGTAGTGATGGTATCCCTGTCATTTTGGAAAATAGTGATGTCAATTAAAAGTGATAAAAAAATGATATTATCTACTTTTCATAATTGCCTTTTAGATATTATCGGTAAAGAAGGAACTATAGTCGCTCCTTGTCATTCCCTAAACTTATGTGGCACAAATATTCCATTTGATGTCAATAAAACTTCGTCTTATGAGAGAGGAGAATATTCAGAATATTTAAGATCTTTTAAAAATTCAAAAAGAAGCGTTCACCCATTTGCGTCATACATAGCTATAGGTAATAAAGCTAATTATGTTACAAAAAATACTTCACGGTTTGCATATGGTCCTTATTCACCAGAGTCTAGAATGATTAAACTAAACGCAAAAAGATTAGGTATTGGAGTAGATGTGAATAATGTCACAACCATTCACCATGTTGAGCAAAGTGTGGGTGTACCCTACAGATACATGAAAGAGTTTATACACCCCATATTAGTTAAAGATAAAATTAAAAAAGAACCATTTTATCTATATGTAAGATACAATAATATTGGTTTAACTAGTGATTATAGTATGAAATTATTTTCAAAAATTGAAAATAAACTTAAGATAAAAAAATCCTACTTAGATAGGGTAGATGCCCATTCTTATTCATTAAAAAAATACTTTAATCTATCTATTATTGAATTTGTAAATGATCCATTTATCTGGGCAAAAAAAATACCTAAATTAAAACCCTATAGAAAATAAAAAAAATACACTTTTTAAGTGATATTTTTTTTTAAAAACATATACTTTATCTTTAAGTCGGAAATATTCCCATGTTTAAAATAATATTAACAAGTTTTAGATTTTTAAACTTCCTCAAGAGAGGCTTGCTGCTTAAATTTTTAATGATAGCTCTATTAATTACATTTGGTGCTTTTATGGAATTAATAACATTAGGCTCACTGATTCCTGTTTTAACAACACTAATGCCCGTTAATACAAACATGAACATTTCATCTCTAGGTTTAAGTCAGTATTTAGAATTTTTTAAACTAAATACATTCTATTTATTAATTTTATTTTTAGTTTTTTACTCAATTTCTTTTTTGATGAGAAGTTTTATATTATATACAAATATTAACTTTAGTCATTTGATAGGAAATTTAATTATAAGAAGATTAACTGACCGGTTAAATAGTGATGATGTTATTCAGGGAAGAAAAGACTTGAGAGAAAGACTGGTAAGCAGTTTTTTAGTGAAAACAGACTTTATAACTGCCCAAATTTTTTATGGAATAGTTCAATTAATAAGTGGAGCTATGGTCGCTATATTTATAATTATATTTTTATTATTATTGGATTTTTGGTTAGCTTTTTCTATAATATTTTTTGTTTTAATATTTTATTACTTAGTAATTTTATTTGTAAAAAATATAGCAGGTAATCAAGCAAAATATTTAGAAAAATTTGTATCATCTTTTGTAAAAAATGTTACTGAAGGATTAGATAGTCTCAGGGAGTTGTTAATATTTAAATCATTTAATTTGCATTTTGACAATGTAATTGAAGAAGATAGAAAAATACGAAGAGCAAAGGTTCTAAACCAATTTTTAGCAGGCGTACCAAGAATAAGCTTAGAGTTTTTTATCGTTTTATTATTTATCCTTTATATTATTGTGAATGTAAATGATATTTCTGTCATATCTAATAAAATACCAATTATTGCTGCATTTGCATTTTCTGCACAAAGACTAATTCCTTCTGCTCAACAAATTTATAGCTCAATAATATCAATAAAATTTGGATCAGAGGTACTTAATGAGATATATGATATCGTAGTTACAAAAAATAATAAGATTATTATTAATGACAACATAACTTTAATAGACGATCATAATGAAGACAAACCTATTAATGAAAAAAATACAAATTTAATATTAAATAATATTGATTTTAATTATGAAAAAAATGATCCACTAATATTTGAGGGTTTAAACTACGAATTTAAAAAAGGTAAGGTAGTTGGAGTTACTGGTGCCTCTGGATCTGGAAAGTCAACTTTAATAAATATCATATTAGGCTTTAATATACCTTTAAAGGGTATTGTAAAATTAGGCCTAAACACCTTAAGTTTAAATAATAGATATAGCTGGTTTGAAAATGTTTCATTTGTATCCCAAAATATTTTTTTATTTAACGATACAATAGAAAATAACATTACTTTGCGTGATAGGAGCTCATTATCAAAAAACCGTTTAAAACAATCAATAGAAGGATCATGTTTAAATGACAAGTTCTTAACAAAAGAGCTTAGTTTAAGTTATAAAATTGGACAAACTGGCCATAAGCTATCTGGTGGTCAAAGACAGCGCCTTGGAATTGCAAGAGGTTTATATAAAAAGGCAGATATTTATATTTTTGATGAAGCCACCTCTGCTTTAGATTATAAATTAAAATTTGAAGTCTTTAAGAATATCCAAAAAATTTGTAGAAATGATATTGTAATATTTGTTTCTCATGATCTTGAATTATTAGATTTATGTGATGAAATTATTAATGTACAACAATTAAAATAAATGAACTTTAATTTTAAAAAAAACTTCTGTATTGAAAATTTTAAGATAGGTTTTAATGAACCAACTTTCTTTATTGCTGAAATAGGATCTAACTTCGATGGTGATATTGAAAGAGCAAAAAATTTAATTCTTTTATCTAAGCAAGCTGGTGCAGATGCAGTAAAATTTCAACATTATACTGCATCTTCATTAATAAGTGATCCTGGGTTTAAATCACTAGGCCAGTCTTTGACTCACCAAAAAAATTGGAAACAGTCTGTATTTGATACTTACAAAAAAGCTTCACTTAATTCCTCGTGGACTAAAGAACTGGCCGATTTTTCAAAAAAAAATGGTATTATTTTTTTTACAAGTCCTTACAGTGAGCATTTAGTTGATATTGTTGATGATTATGTGCCAGCCTACAAGATTGGATCTGGTGATATATCAAATATCAATCTAATTGAAAAAATTGCAAAACTAGGTAAGCCAATACTATTGGCAACGGGTGCTAGTAGTTTTTTTGAAGTTAAACAAGCAGTAGAAACTATATACAAACATAATGATAAATTGGTACTTATGCAATGTAACACCAATTACACTTCAGAAAAATCAAATTATAAAAATCTTAACTTAAAAGTTTTAGAAACTTTTAAAAAACACTTTCAGGGGGTCATCTTGGGGCTTAGTGACCACACATTTGATGAAATATCTACCCTTGGAGCTATAGCCTTAGGTGCAAAAGTTATCGAAAAACATTTTACTGACTCGAATGCTAGAGTTGGACCAGATCATCCCTTTTCATTGAATCTAAAGAGTTGGCCTGAAATGATAAAAAAAGCTAGACTTCTTGAACAATCTCTTGGTGATGGAGAAAAGAAAGTTGAAGACAACGAAAAAGACGCATATATAGTTCAAAGAAGAAGCGTTTGTGCAAAAAAATTTATTCCTAAGGGAAAAGTTTTGCAAAAAGAAGATCTAACTTTTCTAAGACCTTTGCCGTCAAATGGATTTCATCCATATGAAATTAATAAAATTGTTGGAAAAATTGTAAAAAAAAATATTGATATTAATTATATAATAACTAAAGACATCATAACTGATCAAGATATTTGAATGAAAAAAATAAGATACCTAATTACTGGTGCTGGTGGCACAATTGGTTTAGCTTTATTAGATAGTTTAGTAAAACAAAAAAATGTTATAATCTGTGCCTTAGATAGTGATGAAGAACGTTTATTTAAAATTTCTCAAAAACACCCAGAGTCTTACAAAAAAATAAATTTATTTCTAGGAAATATTAGAGATAAAGAGCGATTATCTATTGCTATGGAAACAGTCGATATAGTATTTCATTGCGCAGCTTTAAAACATGTTAGTTTAAATGAATATAACCCATTTGAAGTAAAAAAAACTAATATAGATGGGGTTGAAAATATTATTGAATGTGCAATAAAAAAAAGAATAAAGAAGGTTATATTCACCAGTAGCGACAAAGCAGTTAATCCCACTAATATAATGGGTATATCAAAAATGATGGGGGAACGCTTAGTTCTATCATCAAATAACAGAATAGGAAAAAACCCGACAATATTTTCAAGTGTAAGGTTTGGAAATGTATTAGATAGTAGTGGATCTATTTTACAAATCTTAAGAAAACAAATTTTAAATAATATTCCTCTAACTATTACAGATAAAAAAATGACAAGGTTTTTTATCAATTTAGATACTGCTATCGAATTATGCCTATATGCAGAAAAAAATATGGTAGGTGGTGAAATTTATGTTAAAAATATGGCTAGTGTTAATATTACAGATCTAGCTATTGCATTTTCAAAAAAAACCAATCCATCTATAAAATACATAGGTGCAAAAATTGGCGAAAAACTCTATGAAGAATTATTTACAAATGAAGAGGCTGAAAGAGCTTATATGTATAATGGATATATATGCATTGTTCCTGAATATGTGGGTTCACACTTATTTATCAATAAAAAGACAAAATTTAAAAATATAATTAATCATGGGATAAAAGTTAATAAAGCACTACGTTCTGATGAAAAATTACTAAGCGTAAAGGATATTAAAAAAATGTTAAGTTTATATCATGGTAAAAAAACAAAGTCCTAATTATAGCGATGTTTCATCCAAAACTTGGTTACATAAAGATTTAAAAAAAAAGGAATTAAAAAAATCTATATCTTTTTTTGATTTTAAAAAAAAAATTATTATACCCAAGAAGCTTGATGTTGTAGCTTTATTATCTGGATTACCCTTTAGTAAGGTGCTCACAAATAAGATTCTATATATTCAAAAAGATATTGATAAAATCATTGGTAACCATAAACGTTATTGGGTTAAAAAAAACAATCTTGGGTTAGAGTATTGCGTTTTCAAGTGGCCGGAACAAGAATTTGACCAGATTAATGTAAATGAAATATCAGATTTTGTTTCAAAATTAAAAATTACAAAGTTCAATGTTCTTTTTGATGGATGTCAGTTAAATCCTGACGGATGTGTAGTTATCAAAGGCTTCGATATATCTAAAGAGATTAGCAAGTTACGAAATTTAATTTCAAAAAATATAAGCTCCCTTCCAAAAAAACAATCAAGCTGGTTTCATATACCTATAGGAAGAATATTAGAACCAATTGGTGAAGATAAATTTTTAAAACTTAAATATTTTTTTAAAAAAAATGCAGAAGGATGGAGACATTTTGAAAAAATTAAGAGTATTAAGTTAATACAAGAATATCAATGGTATATGGAAAAAAGAAAGACATTAATCAATATAAAAACAATTAAAATTAACAATAGTAAAATAATAAATTAAATAATTATTTATTTTGAAAAGTAAGTTGATTCTTGTGATGAACCCCTATAGTAGGTTCATCAAGTATCATTATAGTGTAGTCATTAGCTAAGTCTTCGTATGACAACCAGTTTCTTTGTAAATTTCTTCTATGAAATCTAGCATTGTTAGTCATGCCATCGATTATGACAATTGTTCCAGGAAGAAGCATGGGTTCAATTATCAATAAATCACAAGTAATATTAGTTATATCAGAGTGATTCATATTCAAATATTGTTTTTTTGAATTTCCATAACTCATCGGCATAGGACCATCTATATATATTAAATCAGGACAAACTGATGGTATTTTTTTATATCTACCACAAGTCAAATTATTAAAAGAAGTCTGTTCAGCCTTAACCAAGTGTATTGTAACGTAATTTTCTAATCCAGTGTCTTTGCATGATTTAATCACCTCATCAGCATATTTTTTTTCAGACTCTAAAGTGTATAAATGAAATGGATTTTTTCTTCGAATTAAAGATATTTTTTTAGAATAATCCATCTTATTTCTTCTTAAAGCTTCAGCAATAACTTTAGTGGATTTACCACTCCCAAATTCAAGCACGGTTATAATTTTTCTCATTCTAATAATTGAGTATAGCCTGGTTAAATCAGGACACTCGGACTCAAATGCGTCACCACCAGCTTTATCTGAAGTATCATTTGGTTTTGGTAAAATAGGTAATTTATAAATTTTTTGTTTGATCAATTTATCAATATGATAATGATAAAATTTTTTTTTAAGATTAAGATTGATTATTGATTTTAGTATTTTAGTATTATTCATAAGATATATTAAATTATTTTAAAGTATTAATATTTATTAGACAAGTTTTAAAAATTAAAATTTAATAAATTAGTATTTTACTAATTTTTTTTGAAGTAAGATTTCTATAGTATTAATAAGCTCTTCGATATCTATATTTAAAAAATTAGATATTTCTATAAGATTTCTATTACCATCTAATAGTGATATTATTTTAAGTAAATTATCAAGACTTGTTGTGTTTTTTATATTAAGCTTTTTTAGCTCTTCTTGTTTAGCAACTGAGTTTATGCCTGGGTATAAACCTCTTTTACCAAGCATGGGCTCACCACCTTTTATTACTGGCTTTAAGTTGTTTTTATTTAATTCCATAAATTTAATAAATAAAAATATATTATCTATCGAGTGGATTAAGGATTTTATATTCATAAAAGACTTATTATCAAAACTCGTATGATATTCTTTATATTCACCATAAAATGTTTTAGATACTTGGACTACTGGCAAATTTATATTAGGAGAACATAATTGCCTTTCATCAGAACCCCAAGACGGAGAAAAATCTCTATCCTTAAATTTTTTAGGCTTTTTCATTACAAAAAAATTAACCAAATTATCAATGTAGGTTTCTTCCCCTAGCCAATTTTTCCTACTATGCTTAAATACAATCTTTTTTTTTGGACCACCTAGGCATGATAAAACTAACCCTGCAAATATATTGTTAATTTCTTTTTTTTTTGTATTAGCCAAGAAAGATATGGCACCAATAGTTTCTGGCCATATTAAAAAATGATAATTAAAGTGTCTTTTTTTTAAATTTAATAATTTTTTATACAAAGCTACCATTACCAAAGGACCGGACAGCTCATTATTTGCCATACTTGGGTGACATAAATATGAAGTTATAATTATAGTTTCTTTAGTTTTACCTTTTAAAAAATAGCTACCATATTTTATAAAACCGTCTTTTTTTTTTGTTTTAATACTAACTCTATACTTGATGTTTTTATTAAGTTTTTTTCTTTTATTATGACTCATACATAAGCCCCAATTATTTTTGTAATAGCTGGTGACATAGGGGACAGCCCCTGGCAAATTTTGGTTTGAAAATAAATGTTTATTAAGCTCGTCATAGCTTACTAATCCTGAATAAGGTTCAGAAAAGTTTAGAACATGGAGATTAGAATCTTTTGTACTTATAATTAATTTACCTTTTTCAGTAAAAAGTTCTGCAGATAGTAATTCCCATTCTTTAGGAACTTTCCAGTCAAAAACTTTTTTTCCACTCTTAATTTTTTTAATTTTAAAAGGAATATGTTTGCCTAGAATTGCAAGAGAGTTATCAAACCCAGGCCCTGCAATTGATCGACAAATTGGCCAAAGTTCATCAAATAATTTGTTAATAATTTTATCCATATAATTTAAGATTATAACGACAAATATAAGATAATTAACTCTTAATATTACATTTTGAAAAAAAAACTAAATCAAGCTTATTTTACCTTTTCTTTACTTTTAACAAGAAAAGTTTAATTATTAATTTAAATACTCATATAATTTTCAAATGTGATTATTAAATTACTAAATTATAAATAATTATATTATGCCTATAATAAAAGACAACTGGCGATTTTCTAATGAGGAAGTTAAATTAATAACAAAAGTTATAAAGTCTGGAGAATCATCCTCTATGACTGGCTCTGCAAATAAAATCTTTGAAGATTCTTTTGCAAAAAAAGTTGGTGCAAAATATGCCATAGCATTTAATTCGGGCACTTCAACATTGCACGCGGCTCTTCATTCTCTGGATGTAGGCTATGGAGATGAGGTTATCGTCCCTGCTTTAACAGTAATTGCTGACTTAAATGTTATTATAGCAAGAAATGCCATACCCATATTTGCTGATGTTGACCCTTATACATTCAACATTGATCCAAATGATATTGAAAATAAAATAACAAATAAAACAAAAGCTATAATAGTTGTTCCATTATATGGTCTTCCTTGTGAGTATGATAAAATTAAAAAGATATCAAAAAAGTATGGAATTAAAGTCATTAATGATGCTGCTCAATCACCTTTAGCAGAGTATAAAGGATTACCAATCGCATCTCTATTTGATATCACTAGTTTTAGTTTTGATGCCACAAAACACATGACTACTGGAGATGGAGGAATGATTACCACAAACAAAAAACAAACTGCCACTAAAATTAGAAAATTTGGATGTTTAGGATACAAGGCTCTTACTGCAAAAGATGGAAGGATTAGAAATATAAAAGATATTTTTCAATCTCCAGATTACTCGAGGCATGATGATATTGGTTTAAATTATAGAATGAGTGAGTTTCAAGGTGCTATAGGAATTATTCAAACAAAAAAACTTCAAAGTTTTGTAAATTTAAGAAGAAAAATAGCTATTGAATTTATGGAAGCTGTTAAAGATTGTAAATTTTTATTACCACAAGCAACCAGTAAGGATAAACTTCATTCTTATTGGACTTTTGCTGTTAGAATTATTAGCCCAAATATAAGTTGGCAAAATTTTAGAAAAAAATTCATAGAATTTGGAGGCACAGGAATTTTTGCAAGCTGGAAGCTATTATATCAAGAAGATGTATTTAAAAATGGTAATTGGAAAAAACAATGCCCACATTTATATAAAAATTATAAATTAAAATCATGTAAAAATGCGGAAATGATTCAAAAACAACTTTTGCAATTCCCACTCAATTTTAAAGATACAAAATCTGCTCAAAAATCAATAATAGCACTAAAAAAAACAATTAAATATTTTGACTAAAGGCGTTTTTATACCAATAAGATTAGATTCTGAGAGATTATCTCGAAAATCATTAAAATTAGTAGATGGAAAACCAATTCTGTATCATATGTTTAATAGAATAATGAAATCCAATTTTATTAGTTCTAAAAAAAAAATTGTAGTTTGCACTACTAATGAAACAACAGATGATGCATTGGAAAAAGTAGTTATTAAATATGGAGCTAGTGTTTACCGTGGGTCTAAAGATGATTTAATTAAAAGATTTTATAATGCTAATAAAATTTTTAATTTTAAAAAAATTTTACTGGTCGATGGAGATGATCCTCTAATTTTTCCAGAACATATAGATAAAGTGATGGAGAATCAAAAAAATTCCACATTTGAATGTGTTTATACTAACAATTTACCATTTGGCTTAAATATTAAAGCTGTTACCTCAAGTGCTCTGGAAAAAGTATATAATAATTATTTATCAACTAAAAATGATACTGGTTTTGGTTTATATTTTACTGATACAAATATTATAAAGTCAAAAAAAATTAATAATTTTAAATTCCATAGTTCACTTTCTAAAGCTAGATTAACGTTAGATTATATAGAAGATTTTAGACTAATAAAAAAAATAATTACTGACATGTATAGTAAAAGAAATTGTGATTATTCTTTTGATAAATTTGAAAAATATATTATTAATAATTTTCACATACTAAATATCAATTTGTTTAGACAAAATGAAAACTTACAAAGATCTAAATCAAAAGTAAATTTAAAATATAAAAATAAAGATAAGGTTTTAAAAATTATTTATTAAAAAACATAAAATGAAAACTCTTTTAGTTGATATTCATCCACATTTTAAATTTATAAATATATTAAAAAGTCTTAAATTAATAGATAAAAACTCAATTAAAATTCAATATATTAGTTTTGAGAGCAGTTTACTAAATATTGAATTTCAAAACTTGGGAAATAAAATACATTACACATACGATAAAATTTTAGACATCAACTCAACTGATGCCATCATCCCAGAGGGTTTAGATGAAAATAAAATTTACAAGTTCCTGGATATTATGCTGTCTGATCCAAGATTGATATCAATATTTGAAAGATCTTATTTCACTAAGTTTTATAATACTAAAAGAATTAGAATTATTAATATTTTATTTTTTCAAGCAATCAATTTTTTAAAAAGAGTTAAACCCAAAGCTTATATTTTATATGCAACACCTCATAATATAAATACTTATATACTTAAATGGGCCTGCTTCTCATTAGGAATAGATGTGGTTTATCTTCAAGAGTCTATATTACCATGGAGATTTTATACGATATTTGAAAAAGAAAATAACAGATATTTACTTAATAAAGGAAAAAAATGGAATGTTAATGATAAATTATTTTTAGATTTATATAAAAAAAGGTTAAATAAAAATGATTATATTGCACCTTATGTACTCCAAAAAAACCAAAGACTCTTTACGCTTGCTGGTGAGATTAAGAAATATTGGAATAGACCAGATTTAATTATTAATAAACTCTACATTTACAGATACTATAAAAAAATAACAAAAAATTTTAAAATACCAAAATCAGATTACGTCTTCTTTCCGTTAAATTTTTCTCCTGAACGTTCCACTTTACCAGATGGTGGCAAGTATTTTAATCAATTTAGAGCAATACATGAAATTAGGTCAAAAATTGGAAACAAAATTAAAATTGTTGTTAAAGAACATCCAGCAACATTTAAATATGTTTGTCATTGGGGAGAACGAAATAAACATTTTTATAAAGCTATTTATGATTTAGGTAATGTAATTTTTGCGCCTGTAAATTTTTCGCTGGTTAAATTAATAAAAAATTCATCAACATGTATTTCAATTAATAGTTCAGTTATTTTAGACTCACTATTACTAGAAAAAAAATGTTTTTATATGAGCGACCATAGGATATTTGGAGCTGAATCAAGCAATCTACATAAATTTCAAAATTTTAATAAAAACAAAATAATTTCTCTTTTAAATAAGCCCAAAATATTAAATAATTTTAACTATAATTGGTTTGAAAATTATACAATTCTACCACAAACAATTAATAAAGAGTGGGACAATTCAATTTCTTCTTTTCGTGCAGAAAGATCAAAAAATTATAATATAATGTTGTTAGAACTCGTTAAGCTTTATTCAAAAAAGAATATTAAAAATTATTTAAAACCAATAAATAAAATTTAAAAAATTAATCATAAAGATTATTTAATTAATAATATTATTAATTATTTATTAATTAGTATATAGAAGAGTTTGTATTTAAAAATGATTAACGTAAATAAAAATAATATAATAATTACATTATTTATTGGAGTTTACTTTTTGTCGAATGTTACTTCTCAAACATTTTTTCCTTCAAATCCAATTGTGTTTTTGATTGCTAAAATCACTCCATTGATCCTCGCTTTATTTTTTATTCTAATTAAACAAAAAATTATTATTAAAGATGATTTAACAAAACTTTGGTATCTAAGTTATTTTTTATTCATTACTTCAAGTTTTCTTTTTGCTCTATTCACTTTCGATATTTTAACTGCATATAAATATCTAAGTATTAATTTTTTTTTGACTACACCATTACTATTATTTAATTTTTTTATTAATAATAATACAAAATTTGAATTAATGATAAGGGTTCTATCATTTTGTTATTTGATATTTACTTTGTATGTGTTTTATACTTTTTTAACTAGTGTAGAAATTTACCACATAAAAAATATTGGTATAATTTCCAAGGGTACTGTCTCAAACTTGGTAATATTAGGATTATCTATTTTACTACTAGAAAAAAATTTTTTTTATAAGACTTTAATATTGATCATTACTATATTAATAGTCTATTATTCAAATTCCGTTAAAGCTTTTTTTATCTTACTTTTATTTTTAACTTTAATTACCTTTAATTATAAAAAAAAATACTTTTTAATTTTAGTTATCTTCTTTCCTATAATATTAATTTTATTTCAAAATGAAAATTTTCTTTATGGGGTACAAAATCAACCGTACTACAATTTAACTATTAATAGAGTTATAGTACTATTTGGGGGGGTAAGTTCAGATTATGCTATGCAAGACATACAGGGTAATATTGAGCTTAGAGCTAGATCACTTGAGTTATACCTTAAAAACCCAATATTTGGTATTGGGTTAGAAAATGAGAGAAATATTTTTGGCACTTCTGCTCATAGTGGAGTAATAAGCTTATTAATTGGAACAGGTATAATTGGGTTTATTTTATTTTTTCTTTTTATTTTTTATATCTTGTTGAAATCGTTCAAATACAAATATAAGGATTTGCAAATAATTATTCTAATGTATTTATTTTGGGCGTGCGTAAATCCTATATATTCAAATCCAAATGCAATTTTGGTAGCTTTTATAGCTTCCTCAATATTTATTTTAAGAAGAACCAACTATCAAAATGAAGCTTAATTCTTATGATATATTATTTGTTCTGGGTAGCCTTGATATTGGAGGAGTAGAAAAAATAAATATTTCTATTGCCAATTATCTTTCAAATAACTACAAAAAAAAAATTTGTATCGTAGCTTTGACAAATATTAATCCAATACTTAAAAGCTTAATTTCAAAAAAAGTAGATCTTATTATCTTTAATAAATCTCGTGTATATATGGCTTGTTTGGATTTCTTGTTCCTAATTAAAAAAATAAAACCTAAAATTATTTTTTCATCATTAAATTATATTAATATTTTTACATTATTAATTGGAAAAATATCATTAACAAAATCAAAAATCATTATCAGTGAAAGAATCAACATAGAAAAAGAAATTGTCAACTTGAACGATAATATTAAAAATAAAATTATTACTTTTTTTTATAAATTGTTTCTTTTAAGAATATACAATCAATCTGATTTAATTCATTGTATTTCCAAAGGGGTTAAGGAGAGTCTTCATAAGTCATGTGGTGTAAATAAAAAAATTATGAAAGTTATTTATAATCCCATAATTTTTTCTCAAGTAGATGAAAAACAAATGATAAATAAGATTACTAAAATAAGTGATTTTGTAAATATATTAAGTGTTGGGAGACTCCACAAACAAAAAGATTTAAATACATTAATTAAGTCATTAGTATTATTAAAGAATAAAATTAATTTTCACTTGCATATAGTAGGTGGTGGACCTGAATTGAATAATTTAATTAATTTATCAAAAAAATTAAATTTATCACAAAATATAACTTTTGTAGGTCAGGTAAGAGACCCAAGTCCTTATTATGAGATGGCAGATATTTTTGTTTTATCATCAATTTGGGAGGGGTTAGGAAATGTAATTATTGAAGCTTTATCATTTAATTGTAAAGTAATATCATCAGACTGCGAGTCTGGTCCTAGAGAAATTTTAGAGGATGGTAAGTGGGGAAAACTTTTTCCTGTTAAAGATCATATTAGTCTTGCTAAAGCTATTATAGAAGTTTCAAATAATAATGTTTACCAAAATTGTAGAATTCGTTCTAAAGATTTTTCCATTAAAAAAATAGGCGCACAGTATAATCAAATGTTTGATGAAATATTGAAACCTGAATATGTTTAAAACACTTCATATAATCAATTCTTTGGGTGATGGTGGTGGTATTGATAATAGTCCAGATAAAATTGATACATTTGATTTAAATGTATGGCAATCTGAGAAAAATGTTAAATTTCTTGGTGAAATTAAAATGAAAGATGTTAAAATATTGCTTGCTAATTCAGATATATTTGTACTTTCTTCATATTATAGAGAGGGTATACCAAGGTCATCAATTGAAGCACTTGGATCGAGTTGTGCAATTTTAACTACTAATAACCTCGGATGTAATAAGACCGTTATTAATGGCTTTAACGGATATTGTTTACCTATTAAAAATCACATTAAACTAGCTTAAAAAATGATATGCTTAATAAATAATCCAAAATTATTAAGAAATTTCAATTTAAAAGCTTCGAACTTTAAAAAAATTTAATGTTAAAAGTATTAATAATTTGATTATCAAAGAAATTAATAAATTTGTTTGACATTTTATCAGTCGAGAATAATTTGAAAATTATGCTATTTTACCTATGAAAAAAATAATTGTTACAGGCTCGGCTGGTTTTATAGGCTATTCTCTTTGCATTAATCTTTTAAAGCGAGGAGACAATATTGTAGGGATTGATAATCATAATGATTATTATGATCCAAGGATTAAAGAAGAACGACTTATAAAGTTATTAAAGTATTCTAATTACCAACATTATAAAGTAGACATTAGCGATCGAAAAAGTTTAGATGAGGTGTTTAAAAATTACAAACCTCAAAATGTAGTTAATCTAGCAGCACAAGCGGGTGTGAGATACTCCATTCATAACCCACTTGCCTATATAAACAGTAATATTGTTGGATTTGGACATATTTTAGAAAATTGTCGTCACCATGAAGTGGAGCATTTAGTTTATGCAAGTAGCTCAAGTGTTTATGGTGCAAATACTAAAATGCCTTTCTCAGAACACGATAGTGTCAATCATCCACTGTCTGTTTATGCTGCATCTAAAAAATCAAATGAGTTGATGGCTCATGCGTATAGTTACCTTTACCAATTACCAGCAACAGGTCTTAGATTTTTTACTGTTTATGGTCCATGGGGAAGGCCCGATATGGCTCTCTTTAAATTTACCAAAGCTATCTTAGAAGAAAAACCTATCGATGTATTTAATTATGGAAAACACTCTAGAGACTTTACTTATATTGACGACATTGTAGAGGGAATAATAAAATCTCTTGATAATCTAGCAACAATAAATTCTAATTGGAACAGCAATCAGCCAGATCCAGCAACCAGCAAAGCACCATGGCGTATTTATAATATTGGTAATAGTGAGCCAGTACAACTTATGGACTATATTAATGCTTTAGAAAAAAAAATAGGCAAAAAGGCAAAAATAAATTTTTTACCACTCCAGCCAGGTGATGTGCCAGATACCAATGCCAATACAGACAATCTAAGAGAAAAATTTAATTATAAGCCTAAAACGTCAGTTTTAGAAGGAGTATCTAAATTTGTTGAATGGTATAAAGATTACTATCAATATTAGAAGCAATAGAGTTTTGGGGAATTGAATTAACATTAAAAAAATTATAGTAATATTAAATATAAAAATTAACAATATAATTTTTTATAAATTATTTAAATAACAATATTGTGAATTTTTAATTCATTTAGAATAGTAGGGTTAGTCAAAAAAAATTAATTATTTATTTTTTTAAAACTATAACAACACATTTATCAGGAAATCTTTTAATAATTTCAACTTTTTTATAATCATAATGATTAGCTATATTAATTAAAGAATTCATGGGAACATAATATAAGTTAACTCCTAAAAAAATAAGTCCTTCTTTTTTAAGATGTTCAGATGCTTTTTGTAAAAATTGATTAATGGTGTCTGTTCCTTTTTCACCAGAAAAGGTAATTTTATTATACAGAAGCTCTTTTTTTTTAAAACTTAAAGGTACATAAGGGGGGTTGAAAGTTATTAAATCATATTGTTCAGTAATATTTTCAAACAGATTACTGTTTACAAACTTAATATCTAAATTATTGGCTTTAGCATTTTCTTCAGCATTAATTAAGAAATCTTTATAAATATCCGTTGAAGTAACATTTGTTTCTGGGTTAATAATTTTTTGATATTGTCCTAAAATAGCTATTTGACCACATCCCATATCTAAATAATTCGCAAAATGCTTTTTTTTTACTTTATAGTAAATATAAAGAGTTTTTTTAAGAACTAAAGATGTTTGGTCATATGTTTTTGCAAGTAATTTTTTTTTTATATTAACCCTCCAAATAACTTGAGTTAGAAAATCACTTGATCTTATAATATCTAAAATAAATTTATAAATTTTACCGAACATAATTTTATGAATAAACCAAACAAGTTATTCTATCAAGAGAAATACAAAGCTAGATAGCAAAGTCCAATCTTACATTAAGTTAAACATTACTATTAAGATTTTTAGATTATTTCACATATAAAAAGCATAAAGTGTAATTTATTTCTTTTTTAAATACTTATATTAACACAATTTAGAGTTTAAGAACTGTTATTTAATAGCCAAAAGGATTTCATAATTATTTATAATTAATCTATTAAAAATTATTCATTAAAATAATTATAGTTAAATTAATATAAAAATTAAAGATATGATTTTTTTTTAAATCATTTATAAAATAATAATTCATTCAATAAATTTAATAATTAAAAAAACAAAATGATATTGCACATTATTACTTCATTGAGAGATGGTGGAGCACAAAAACAACTTTACCAATTATTAATTGAAAAAACCACATATGCCCAAGACGTTTTAATTCTAAAAGATGGAGGTCTAATCAAAAAAAAATTAAAAAATAAAAATATTAATATAATAAATTTTTCAAAATTAAATTTATTTAATAAAATTAATTTTTTTTTATTTTTTAATCAAAGATATGAATATAAAACAATTATAGCATGGTTACCTCATGCACAGATTTTTTCAATTTTATTAAAGATTATTAATTATAAAAGTGTAGTAATTTTTGCAAATATAAGGCAATCTTTAGATTTTATGACTGATTTTAAAATAAAAACTAGGTTTATTATTTTTTTAGTAAAAAAATTTAGTTTTTTATTTGAAGGCTTTATTTTCAATAGTTACTATGCCAGAAAACAGCATATTACTGATGGTTTCCACATAAAAAAGTCAAAAGTAATATCAAACAAATTATCAAACAATATTGTCACAAAGCAGATCCCTAAATTTCCCAGAAATAAGAAATATTTCTATGTGGGTCACTTTGCCAGATTCGATAGTTTAAAAAATCATTTGATATTTATTAATATGGCAATCCTGATTTTGTCAGAAAAAAATAATATTATATTCGTAATGGGTGGACATGATATAAATTGGAATAATGAATTTTTTAAAAAAAATATCCCTTTTAAATATCGTAAAAATTTTAAATTACTAGGTGTTGTTTCTGATATTAATTCATTTTATGATAAACTTGATTTGTTTTGTTTAACTTCTAACGCTGAGTCTTTTCCAAATGTTTTAATCGAGTCCATGGCAAGAGGAGTTCCCTGTATTAGTTCTAATGTCGGAGACAGTAAAATAATAATAAATAATCATAAATTAATTTGTAAAAAGAACAATTTAAATAAATTACTATTAGTTGTTAAAAATTTTATCTCTTTGACTATAAGAGAAAAATATTTAATATCAAAAAAGAATTTGATAACTATTAAAAAAAAATATTTAATTTTTAACAAAAATAAAGAATACATAACTTTTATTAAATCTAATTAAATGAAAAATGAAGACGAGACACAAACTATAAAAAGTTTTGGTGATGAATGGAAAAAATTTGATCAAGATAATTTAAATAAAAAGTATTTAGAATTTGACTTTAATAGATATTTTAAAGTTTTTCCCTGGAATTTAATAGATATTAAAAGTGAAGGTTACGATATGGGGTGCGGCACAGGCAGGTGGGCTAAATTTGTTTCACCTAAGGTTAAAAAATTGAATTGCATTGAACCATCTGATGCAATTCAGGTAGCTAAAAAAAAACTTAAGGATCTTGATAATATTGGTTTTTATAAAGAAAAAATTCTTTCGTGCTCTTTAAAAAATAATAGTCAAGATTTTGGGTATATTTTAGGAGTACTTCATCATCTGCCAAATCCACTAATTGGATTAAAAAAATGTGTTGATTTATTAAAACCAGGCGCACCAATATTGATTTATTTTTATTATTCTTTTGAAAATCGACCTTTTTATTTTAGAATTATATGGATGATATCCAATTTTTTTAGAAAATTGATTTGTAGATTACCTAGCTTTATCAAAAATTTAATTTGTGAAATAATTTCTTTTTTAGTTTATTTACCTCTTGTCAAATTTTCCAAATTGACAGAAATTTTAAATTTAAACTTTTCAAATATCCCACTCTATGAGTATAGAAACAAACCATTATACACACTAAGAACAGATGCAAGAGATAGATTTGGTACTATCATTGAACATCGTATGTCTAAAAAAGAAATTTCATCGATGATGCAAAAATGCAATCTTACTAATATTGTTTTTTGTGATGATGCACCCTATTGGTGTGTTTCAGCAATTAAAATAAAAAATGAAGAGTAAAAATTTTTTTATTTTATGTAGCTTAGGGGCTTCACTTATAAATTTTAGAAGTGATTTAATTAAAGATTTAGTTAATAATGGTTACAAAGTTTATTGTGCTGCGCCAAAAAGTTCAAATGAAGTTAAAAATAAAATAGAAAATTTAGGTGCAAATTTTGTAAATTTAGATATTGATTTTCATTCACTAAATCCAATTAATTTTATTTATGATTACAAGAGGTTATTAAAAAAAGTAAAATTAATAAATCCTGATTTTTTTTTAGCTTACACAAGTAAGCCAGTTATTTTATTGGGATTAGTGTCTTTTTCATTTAAAAATAGTAAGTTTTTTCCAATGATAACTGGTCTTGGTTATTATTTTAATAATTACAAAAAAAAATATTTAATTAAATATATATTAATTCTTCTATATAAAATTTCATGCCGTAAAGCAAAAATGTTTATTTTTCAAAACCATGACGATCATAATGAATTCAAAAAATTAAATATTATTTCTAAAAAATCTAAAACATTAGTTGTTAATGGATCTGGGGTAAACCTTTCTAAATATAAAAAATATAAAAAAAAAATATCTAAAAAAATTATATTTGTAATGACAAGTAGGTTACTTTATCAAAAAGGAGTAAAAGAATTTTGTTTAGCAGCAAAAATAGTTAAAAAAAAATTCCCAAATGTTTTATTTGTACATGCAGGTGGTTTCGATAATAGTCCAGATAGGATAAAAAAATCTGATTTTAATAAATGGCAATCTTATGGACATGTTAAATTTCTTGGTCAAATAAAAATGAGTGATGTAAAACAATTGCTTAAGAAATCAGATATATTTGTCCTACCATCATATTACAGAGAAGGCATACCCAGATCATCAATGGAGGCACTTGCTTCAGGCTGCGCAATTTTAACATGCAATATCCCTGGATGCAATAAAACTGTTGTTAACAACTATAATGGCTATAGTTTGCCAATTAATAACCCCATTAAACTTGCTGAAAAAATGATATATTTAATTAGTAATCAAAAAATTCTAAAAAAATTTCAAGAAATGAGTTATGAATTATCAAAAAATTTTGATGTGAAAAAGATTAATAATTCAATAATTAAAAAAATTAATAACTTTAATTTATGAGACATGTAAGTAAAAAGCTTAAATTGGCCATCATTGGATTGGGATATGTAGGTTTACCACTTGCTTTAGAATTTGCCAAAAAAAGATCAGTCATTGGTTTTGATATTGATAAAAAAAGAATAAAAGATTTAAAATTAAGTAAGGATAAAAATTTAGAAATAAAAAAAAAAATATTACAAAATAAAAAAAAATTGTTTTTTACAAATAATAAGAAAGATATAAGGTTAGCAAATTGCTTTATAATTACTGTTCCAACACCTATTGATAAATTTAAAAAACCAGATTTAAAGCCACTTTTAAATGCAAGTACAATTGTGGCTAAAATTTTAAAAAAAGGAGACCTAATTATTTATGAGTCTACAGTTTATCCGGGGTGTATAGAGGAAAAATGTGTGCCAGTTTTATCAAAAATTTCAAGATTAAAATTTAATAAAGATTTTTTTTGTGGGTATAGTCCTGAAAGAATAAATCCTGGAGATAAAGATCATACTATAGCAAATATCAAAAAAGTTACTTCAGGCTCTACATCTAAAATTGCTAATTTGGTTGATGATTTATATAACGAGATTGTAATTGTAGGTACTCATAAAGCTCCAAGTATAAAAGTTGCAGAAGCAGCAAAAGTGATTGAAAATACTCAACGTGATTTGAATATTGCTTTAATAAATGAGCTGGCGATACTTTTTAATAAAATGAAAATTGACACTCAAGCTGTGTTAGATGCTGCAAATAGCAAATGGAATTTTTATCCTTTTAAACCTGGATTGGTTGGAGGACATTGCATTGGAGTAGATCCATATTATCTCACTCATAAAGCTAAAAGTATTGGGTATAAACCAAAAATTATTTTAGCAGGTAGAAAACTCAATGATAATATGGGCAATTATGTTGTTTCACAGTTAATCTTAAAGTTAAAAAAAAAAAAGATTAATATAAAAGAAGCTAAAATTTTAATTATGGGGTTAACTTTTAAAGAGAATTGTGCAGATATTCGCAATTCAGGAGTTCAAGGTGTTATTAAAAGTTTAAAAAAATATAATTGCAAGTTGACCCTTTATGATCCTTGGGTAAATAACAAAAAAATAAAAGAAAAATATGGCTTCTCTTCTAATTCGGCACTAAAAAATAATACTTATGATGCTATCTTGTTAACAGTAGCACATGATAAGTTTAAAGATATGGGAATTAATACTATTACTAAGTTATGTAAAAAAAAGCACATCATTTATGATCTAAAGTATCTATTTTCAGCTGATCAAGTTGATATGAGATTATAATTCTTTAGTATGAAAATAAACATTAATAGAAATTAAAATGTGTGGAATCTGTGGTTTTTACTCAAATCAATTATCTACATTTGATAATACTATAGTTAAAATGAACTCTGCTATTTATCATCGAGGACCTGATGATAGTGGTGTTTGGCAAGATAAAAATTCAGGCATTGTTTTGGGTCAACAAAGATTGTCAATTATAGATCTATCTGTAGCTGGTCATCAGCCTATGCACTCAAATTCAGGTAGGTTTGTTATAACATATAATGGTGAAATTTATAATCATTTAGAAATAAGAAAAGAACTTGAACAAAATAATTTAAGTTTAAAATGGAAAGGAAAATCTGACACTGAAACTTTATTAGAAGCGATAGATTTTTGGGGTATAGAATTAACATTAAAAAAATTAATTGGTATGTTTGCCTTCGGTGTTTGGGATAAAAAAAAACATCACCTAACTTTGGCGAGAGATCGTATTGGTGAAAAACCACTATATTTTGGTTGGCACGGCAAGGGTTACAATAAAGTTTTTCTTTTTGGTTCTGAGCTTAAAGCATTAAAAGCCCACCCAATGTTTAATTGTGAGATAAATCGTGACGCAATTGCTCTTCAGTTACGTTATGGCAGTATACCAGCGCCTTATTCAATTTATAAAAATATTTATAAACTTCTTCCTGGAAACTACTTACAATTAAAACAAAATGATTTAAAATCAGGCTTAGCCCCAAATTCTAAATCTTATTGGTCTTTGATTGATACTGCGGTCTCTGGTGTTAATAATCCATTATCTATAAGTGCCAAGGATATTACAAGCGAATTAGAGAAACTCATACGATCTTCTGTAAAACAGCAAATGATGTCAGATGTACCTTTAGGGGCTTTTCTTTCAGGGGGAGTTGATTCGTCATTAATAGTAGCATTAATGCAATCAGAGTCTTCTCAGCCAATTAAAACTTTTAGTATTGGTTCTAAGGAAGATGATTATAATGAAGCTAAATATGCAAGAGAAGTGGCAAAACATATTGGTACTGATCATACAGAACTATACGTTTCTTCTGAACAGGCAATTTCAGTAATACCCAAGTTACCCACTGTTTACGATGAACCATTTTCTGACTCTTCACAAATCCCAACTTTTTTAGTTTCTGAGCTTGCAAAAAAGCAAGTTACTGTATCTCTTTCTGGAGATGGAGGTGACGAGTTATTTTGTGGTTATAATCGCTATACGATGAGTAAAGATTTGTGGAATAAATTTCGTTTTATCCCACTGCCTGTTAGAAAGATTTTAGCTTCTGGGATAGAATCAATTTCTCCTCAAAATTGGAATAGAATATCCAATTTATTATCTTTTAATAACTATGCTAATTTTGGAGACAAAATGCACAAAGGTGCAAGTGTATTAGATAGTAAAGAATTGCATGAACTTTATTATAAACTTAATTCTGATTGGAAAAACCCAAATGAAATAGTGATAAATAGTAAAGAGCTACCCACTTTTTTAACCAGTGAAAAACCTAAGCTTCCAGGACTTGATGATCAAGAGAAAATGATGGCACTAGACACAATAAATTACTTACCCAATGATATCCTTGTCAAAGTTGACAGAGCAGCCATGTCAAATTCATTAGAAGCAAGAATACCATTTCTTGATCATAGGGTAATTGAATATGCCTGGAAGATACCTCAGTCTCTTAAATTAAGAAATGGACAAGGGAAATGGATTTTACGAGAAATACTTTACAACCATGTTCCCAAAAATTTAATCGAAAGACCAAAGATGGGCTTTGGAGTTCCAATTGATACTTGGTTAAGGGGACCATTAAGAGATTGGGCTGAAAACTTATTAAATGAGACGAGATTACGACAAGAAGGATTTCTAAATCCTGATTTAATTCGTGTTAAATGGAACGAACATCTTTCTGAAAAAAGAAACTGGCATCAACCTTTGTGGAATGTTTTGATGTTTCAAGCATGGCTGGAAGCAAACAAAAACTAAACTTCTACCATTTCTTATATTTTATAATAGTTTCGGCAGCCAATTCATGCGCATATTTGCCCCAATGTTTATCATATTTTGATGCTTCAAATTTAATAGAGTTTTTTTGGTAATCTTTTTTAAAAGATTCATTCAGATCTAAAACTTCATAATGATTTAGTTTAGCAATCTTTTTAAAATATTTAAAACTTGGTAATGTAGATCCATTACTGTATACGTTTAGACCAAATTCATCATCACTATATCTATTGGCATCTAGAACAAATAAAAGTTGACTTTTATTTATACAATTTGGATTAAAGGAATTAAAAAAAATATCTATAGCTTTTTTATCTAGTTCAAAAAATAAATCTTTTTTTTCTTTATCTGTTTTAGTTTCATCTAATTTTTTTTTTGAGTAATTTCTAAAAATTTCATTATATAAAGAACTAACTCTCAAATTAAAATATAAATATCCAATCAATGAGCTTTTATTTGCCAAAGCTCTATACCAAGAAATTTCGTATGGTGTGGGCTTTAGTGATCCACTTTTATCATAGTGAAACCAGCCATTTCTAATTCTATATTCTTTAAGACTTTGCATAAAGTCATTAGGAATAATTACTAAAAGAATATTATTTGGTTTGTATCTTTCACAAATTTCATTTACGTATGCATGGTATTGAGATAGTGGGGCACCAGAAAGACCAATATTATACATTTTCTTATTTGTTTTTTTTTCAATAATTTGATGAAATGTATCTAAAAAATTAACTTGAACTGCTTCAACTTGAGAATCTCCAACCACAAAATTTCCAGAGAAATTATTTTCATATTCGTAATCACTAAAGAAGCCAAGTGAATTAGTTTTTCTTTTAATGGCATTATCAAAAAAAGACATGCTAGAAAAAGTTAATGATGAGGACTCTGTAGCTCTTACATCGAAAGGTTTAGCATTAGATGACAAAGCATGTGTTCTAACTGGGGTGCTTACAGGAAGAAAAGATAGAATTAGTTCACATAATAATAATGTAAAAATAAAACCTATAAAATATTTAAATAAATTTTTAATAAATTTCATCAGAATCTCTTGGAAGTCATAGATGTTTCATATTATATATAATTATAACAAAATTTACATTTTATTAAAAAAGTATTATTTAAATTATTGATTAACATTTTTGATGATGTACAATTTAATTTTAACCCTTAAATATAACAAATAGTGTCAGATAACAACGAATATTTTAAAGTAAAACGAGGTACAGAAAAAAATTTTGGAATTACTTTTTCATTAATTTTTTTGTTATTTTCTTTATATTTACTTTTAATCGATAAAAATTTTTGGATTATATCTTTTTTAATTTCTATTAGTTTTGCTTTAGTCTCAATATTTAAACCTAGGATTTTTTTTGTCCCTAATATCTTATGGTTTAAGTTTGGTATGTTTTTAGGTAAATTTATTGCACCATTAGTAATGTGTCTTATATTTTTTTTAATTATGTTGCCGTTAGGTTTTTTTTTAAAAATTTTTAGTAAAGACAACTTTAAAACTAAAAATGATATAATTAATAGTTATTGGGTTAAACGGCACAAAGAAATAAATACAATGAAAGACCAGTTTTAAGTTTCATTTTATTTAGATTAAAAATATTATGAATTATATATTGGGTATCTCAGGCTTATATCACGATAGTGCTGCTGCATTAATTGGAGATGGAGAAATATTATCTGCAGCTCAAGAAGAGAGGTTTAGTAGAATTAAACATGACTCTAATTTTCCATTTAAAGCTATTGAGTTTAATTTAAAAAATAACAATATCTCTTTAGACGATGTATCTTATGTTGTTTTTTATGACAAACCTTTTTTAAAGTTTGAACGTTTACTTGAAACATATGTTAAATCTTCTCCATATGGTTTTTCTTCTTTCAGTAAGGCAATGCCAGTTTGGTTAAGAGAAAAACTATTTCTTAAATCAGTTTTAGTTAAAAAGTTCAAAGAAATGAGCTCAAAATTTGATGAGTCAAAAATTTTATTTTGTGAGCATCATTTAAGTCATGCTGCTAGTGCTTTTTTTGTTTCACCTTTTGAGTCTGCTTCGATACTTACCTTGGATGGAGTTGGAGAATGGGCGACTACAACCATAGCTAATGGATTAAAAAATAACATAAAAATTGAGCAAGAAATTAATTTCCCAGATTCTCTAGGTCTTTTATATTCTGCATTTACTTATTATACAGGCTTTAAGGTTAATAGTGGAGAGTATAAATTGATGGGACTTGCCCCATATGGAAATCCAAAATATAAAAAATTAATTTATGATAATTTGATTGATGTTAAATCAGATGGTTCTTTTAAATTAAATCAGCATTATTTTAATTATGCAAGTGGTTTAACTATGACAAATAAAAACTTTGACTCTCTGTTTGGAAAATCTCCTAGAAATTCAAATAAAGAAAAACTAACACAATTTCATATGGATATTGCAGCATCTATACAAGAAGTTACAGAAGAAATAGTTATTAAAATTGCAAAATTTATTAAGAAAGAATTTAATCAAGAAAATTTATGTCTTGCAGGCGGCGTTGCATTAAATTGTGTTGCAAATGGAAAGCTAGAAAAAGAGGGAATTTTTAAAAATATTTGGATTCAACCAGCGGCTGGAGATGCTGGTGGATCGATAGGTGCGGCATTAGCTGCTTGGTATATGGAATTAAAAAACAATAGAAAGATCAATCTTAATGACTCAATGAAAGGATCATTCTTAGGCTCAAGTTTTTCTCAGAGAGAAATAGAAGATAGTTTAACAGAGCTAGGTGCTAGCTTTTATTTAATGTCAGAAAAAGAAATTATTTATAAAACTGCAAAAAGTATCACAGAAGAAAAAGCAGTTGGTTGGTTTCAAGGTAAAATGGAATTTGGTCCAAGAGCTTTAGGATCCAGATCAATTTTAGGAGATCCCAGATCAAAAAATATTCAAAAAACTTTAAATTTAAAAGTAAAATATAGAGAAAGTTTTAGACCATTTGCCCCTTCTATATTGAAAGAACATTTATCAGAATATTTTGAATTAAATTGCCAAAGTCCTTATATGCAATTTGTCTCAGGCGTAAAGGATGACAAAAGATATGAAATGTCCAAAGAAGAAAAAAATTTATTTGGAATTGATAAACTAAATGTAGTACGGTCTGTTATTCCAGGTATTACCCATGTCGATTATTCGGCAAGAATTCAAACTGTGAGTAAAGATACTAATCCAATATACTATAATTTGATAGAAGAATTTTATAAATTAACTGGTATACCATTGTTAATTAATACCTCGTTTAACGTACGGGGAGAACCTATTGTTTGTACACCGTTAGATGCATATAAATGTTTTATGGGTACAGAATTAGATATTTTAGTAATTGGAAATTGTTACTTAATTAAAGAAGAACAAAACAAAAATCTTATTGAAGATTACAAAAACAAATATGACCTTGATTAAAATTTTAAAAAATAAATATTAATTATGTTAATGAATTTATCATCTGCAATAAAACATCCATCTTTTAGTGTAATGTCTGTGCTATTATTTGCAGTATTATTTCTATTAGCATTTCAGCCAGACATTTTGCTATCAAATTTTTTTTCTAATCAATCACTAGATATTAGAATATTAATAATGTTTTTGATTGCAGAACCACATTTTGCAATGACAATACCGTTGCTGTGGGGATATAAAGTTCTTTTTAAGACAGAAAAAGTATATTTTGTTTATATACCCTTTGCAATAATCACTTTATCAATAATAATATTCTATATAAATATTGCCATATATTCTTACCTGTTTTTGCTTGCTAATATTTATCATGTTAACAGACAAAGTAGAGGAATGTTGTTGATTCAAGGTAAAGCCAATCTTCATACTGCTAATATATATGAAATAACTTTACATGCACTATGTCTAGTAATATTCATTGGTCGTATTTATTTACCACATTCATCAATTGTTTTGATTTTTTCTGCATTTGTATTTGTTACGCTCCTGTCAATATTAGTCTGGACGACTCAAGGTGAAAAATTAAACTTATCTAAGGTTTTCATAACTTTGCAAGGATATTTAATTTTTTTACCTGCTCTTTATTTTCAAGACCTAATTCTGGCCTTTGCAGTTGGAATAAGCATTCATTATATTCAATATCTTGCTATATCTTTTCCAGTTTGTAAAAAATCTTTTGGTATTTCTTTTTTTCCATTAATTTTGTTTTTGTTAGGATACTCATTGCTTAGCACTGGTGCATTATCTGGATTTTTTTCAAATGAGAAAATATCTATATTTGTACTTATTCCCACTTCACTACAATTATTACATTTTTATTTTGATGGATTTATTTGGAGAAAATCTAATAAAATTGTTCGAGAAACTCTTAACAAAGCTTCGTTATAAGAGTTAATTATGGAATTTTTAACTAAAAAATATAAAAATATATCAATTGAAAATCAAAACATAGCATTAGTTGGTGATAAAACTATGACTACTAAAAAAGTGACGGATTTTTATAAAGATGCACCTTTTCCTAATTATAATGATTTTCAATCAAAGTCTGATCTATTACAAACAATTAATGCAAACACTTTTGTTAAAGATTTAAAGGATACAATTGGATTCAATAAAAAATTTATAGAAGTGGGAAGTGGAACAAGTCAATTATCTTTAGCTTTAGCATCAGGAACTAATAATGAAATTGTTGCCTTAGACCCCACCTTAGAGTCTTTAAAATTAGGTGCAGAGTTTGCGGCTCAAAATAATATCAATAATGTTAAATTTTTAAATGCTGATATATTTGATAATCCCATAAAAGATAATTATTTTGATTTTGTATGGTGCAGTGGAGTGCTTCATCATACACAAAATTCTGAAGAAGGATTTAATATAATATACAATTGGTTAAAACCAGGTGGGACTATTATTATAGGTTTATATAATTCTTATGGACGATTAAGAACCAATATAAGACAATTTATTTATAAAACTTTAGGAAAAGGAAAATTATCAAGAAACTTAATATTAAAATTAGACCCATATTTAAGAAAATCTATGTCAGAGGCAAAAAGAGAAGCTTGGATAAGAGATCAATATGAGCATCCAATTGAAAGATCGCATACATTAGACGAAGTTTTAAAATGGTTCAAAAAAAAGAATGTTAATTTTGTTGGTTCTATACCAGACCCAGCACTTGAAACAAATTATCAACCTATAAGTTATATGGATGGAGAAAAAGGTACTCCTACTAGTAGAGTTTTAAGCCAAATAAATATGTTATTTTCAAACTCAGGTAAAGAAGGTGGCTTATTTATTGTTATAGGAAAAAAATAATTTAAAATATTGTGTATATAAATGGAGCAAAAGCTGAGCCCTGGCTTAAAATTATTAAACCTCCAAAAATTATCAAAACAACCAGTATTGGGATCATCCAAAACTTTTTTCTTGCAAAAATAAATCTAATAATTTCTTTTAAAAAATTCATAAAATTTTAAGTTAAACTCTTTAAGTCCTATTTATCAGTTAATTAATAAAAAACAAATATTAAATTTAATATAGTTAATAAGTTAATTCAAAATATTATAAAAATTGATAGGTAAACTATTTTGAGGTCACGCATTATATCTTTTAATAAAAAATACCAAGATCAACTAGAGGCAAATAGCTCATTATTATTGTTTTAATTTGATTTCCTGTTTTAAGTAAAACTATTATATAGTAAAAATAACATGAAACTTGACTATCCAAAATTCAATAAAAATTCTATCAAAAAAGTACAGGCAATTCTTAAGTCAGGAAAAGTAAATTATTGGACCGGGAATGAGTGCAAAAAATTTGAAAAAGAATTTTCTACGTATATTGGCAACAAATACTCAGTAGCTGTATCTAATGGTAGTGTTGCTCTAGAGATTGTTTTACGTGCATTAAATCTTAAAAAAGGTGACAAGGTTATCGTAACCCCTAGATCTTTTATTATTTCTGCAAGCTGTGTATTGAATGTTGGTTTGATGCCTATTTTTGCTGATGTAGATAATAATGGTAATTTAAGTATTGAGGGAATAAAAAAAAAATACAACAATAATGTAAAAGCGATAATTGCAGTTCACTTAAATGGCTTATCTTGTGACTTAGATCCAATTTTAGATTTTGTAAAAAAAAAAAATATTTATTTAATTGAAGATTGCTCACAAGCACATGGAGCAATGTACAAAGGTAAAAAAGTTGGATCTTACGGAGATATCTCTACTTGGTCTTTCTGTCAGGATAAAATTATTTCCACAGGTGGTGAAGGCGGAATGATCTCTACCAACAATAAAAAATTATGGCTTAATTGCTGGTCTTTAAAAGATCATGGTAAAAACTATCATAGTTGTTTTATTAAAAAACACAAAACTGGTTTTAGATGGTTGCAAGATTATAAAGGGTCAAATTATCGTATGACTGAAATTCAAGCTGCGCTTGGAAGAGATCAATTAAAAACATTAGATAAACAAATTTATAAAAGAAATATTATAGCAAATTTATACTTAAGAGGATTAAAAGATTATTATCAAAAATATAATATTTTTGATCAACCTAATTTTAAAAATAAATCTTGCTGTTTAAAAAAAAAAATTAAATCCTGTAGCAAATGTAGGCATGCATATTATCGACTTAATTTATTTCTTAATATTAAAAAAATTAATCAAATAGAGTTATTAGAAAAACTAAATAATAAAAAAATTAATTGTGGTATTGGAGCATGTCCAGAAATTTATAGAGAAAAAATATTTAAAAAATTAAAATTTTATCCAAAAAAAAGGCTTGTTAAAGCTAAAATGCTTGGTGAAACAAGCATAGTGTTTCCAATTAATCCCTATAAATCTTTACTAAATATAAAGTCAGAAATTAATTTGATTAAAAAAATATTAAATAAGTATATATAATTGATGTATCAAAAATATTTCAAGAGATTATTTGATTTAATTTTATGTTTAGTTTTAATTTTACCTTTACTTCCTATAATGATTTTAATATTTTTTTTAGTGTGGTTTAATATTGGATTTCCAATTTTTTTACAAAAAAGACCAGGCCTTAATAATAAAATCTTTACTTTGTATAAATTTAAGACCTTATATGATGCAACTAAAGATAATTCAGAAAGTAGACGACAAAACAAAGTAGGTAATTTCTTACGAAAATCAGGTCTAGATGAGTTGCCACAACTATTTAATATATTGATGAACAACATGAGTTTTGTAGGTCCTAGACCATTATTGATTGAATATTTAAAGCAATACACAAAATATGAAAAAAAAAGACATTTAGCTAAACCAGGAATTACAGGATTGTATGCGGTAAATCCAGAAACTACGAGAGTTAAATCATGGAAAAAACAAATAAAATATGATGTTTACTATGTAAACAAAATTAGTTTTTATTTAGATATTCAAATACTTTTTAAAACTATTAAAATAATTTTTTTAGGAAAAAAACAATATCAAGATTTTAAAAAATTTTATGAATAATAAAATCTTGATACTTGGCTCTAATCCAGAAACCGCAGCTTTGGTGGAAAAAGCAAAGCAAAAAAATTTGATAACTTATGTTATGGGAAAAGAAAAAAAAAGTATGACAAAGAAAATTGCTGATTTTCCAATTTTTGGGGATGCGTCAAATGTTAAATTTGTAAAAGAAACTATAAAAAAAAATAATATTGGTGCTCTCTTAGTTGGAACAGTTGATTCATTAATTGAAACTTATGAAAAAGTTTGTCAAGAAATTGACTTACCTTGCTATGCAAATAAAAAATCGATAAGTGCATTTTCTTCAAAAAATAGATTTAATAAAATCTGTAAAAAGTTTGGCTTTAAACAGCTGCCAGATTATACACAATATCTTAAAGACAAATTAAATCTCCCGGATAGTTTTTATCCTGTTATGATCAAACCAATTGATGCTGGCGCAGGTTTAGGGGCTAAAATTTGCTACTCAAACAATGAACTTCAGTTAGCTATCAAAAATGCAAAAAAAAATAGCAAAAAAAAACAGTTTATCTGTCAAGATTACTTTTTGGGAGATGATATTCAATTATATTATACAATTATAAATAAAAAAGCGTTTTTATCATGTGTGATTGATAGAACTACAAATAAAAATCAAAATAATAAATCACCAGTGTGTATTGGAGCCAATTATAATAGTAAATATTTAAAATTAATTTTAAGAAAATTTGATAAAAAATTTAAAAAAATGATTAATTATTTAAAGATATTGAATGGTGTGTTGAGCATACAGTGCTTTGTAAAAAATAATGAGCTCTATCCATACGATCCAGGCTTTCGTTTACAAGGTGAGGGTCAGCATTTAGTTTTAAGTAAAATTAATAAATTTGATCATTTAGATATGCTTTTAGATTTATCATTAGGCAAACCTTTTTTTAGCAAAAATTTTAAAAGATTTAATGATCCATATCTAGATAAAAGATTTGTTTCGTCAGTTTGGGTTTTATTAAAAAAAGGTGTAATCAATAAAATATATAACTTAGATAAGATTAAAAAACTAAAATGCTTTCTTAATATGACACAAAGGTTTAATCTTAATGATAAAGTAAAATCCTCTTTTATTGGAACAGAAAAACAAGTTTTTGCTAGAATTTATTTGGCGTCAAAAGTCAAGAAGGAATTAATAAACTCCATAAGTTACATACACAAAGAATTAAAAATTTTAGATATTAATAATAAGAGTTTAATTTTAGATAAATATGAAAGAATTGATTGAGTTAATTAATGACTTTATTAAAATTATTTAAATTATGTAATTTAATTTTTTAACCTTTTAAATTCATTAAGTTAAAAAAATTAGGTTGATCAATAAGTTTAAAATAAAAAAATGAAAAAAGTTCAATTTTTGTAATTATTTTTTGGCTTTAAAAATTGCTATGGCTTTCTTTAGTTGTATAAATCATCTATATTATTCAAATAATAGGCTGAATATTTTTTT